>Ga0209581_1000120_pt1 | contig 253919 bp, 219 predicted proteins | sample Coa_R2_FD_187160 | JGI IMG/M metagenome (GOLD analysis project Ga0209581, IMG submission 187160) | Surface soil microbial communities from Centralia Pennsylvania, which are recovering from an underground coalmine fire - Coalmine... | ecosystem: Environmental > Terrestrial > Soil > Unclassified...
ACCGCTCAAACTGGGCAGACTGCACGAACGACACATGCGTATTGAGGACGAATATGGCAGATTGAAGCGCCACAAGGTGTAACCCATGTCTCCGGACTATTTTGTTACCGATGTGTCCGGCCGCTCATTCAAGCATGACGCGGGGCTCCGGCTCCCATACCAGGACAATCTCTCCGCGTTGATTCACGAGCCGAGTTTCAAGCAGACGGCCGGCGAGGCGGTATTCAGCAAGGCGCGCGTCATCAACACGCTCGGCAATCGCGCCGTGCACAGCCACCGGCCCGTGCCCGAGGCGGACGCGCTCGCGGCGGTGCGCGAGCTGTTCCACGTCACCTACTGGTTCGCGCGCACCTACGGGCGCACAGGTCGGCCTGCGCCGGGCCTCGCCTTCGATCCGGCCGCGCTGCCGCGGCCTGCGCACGCCGCCGTGCAGACCGCCGAGCAGTTGCAGGCGCTGGAAGCGCGCCTGCGCGAGAAGGACGAGAACCTCGCGGCGCTGCTCGCTGACAAGACGGCGCTCGACGAGGAATTGAAGCGCCTGCGCGCCGAGGTCGCCAAAGCGAAGCAGGCGGCGGCCGCGCAGCCCGACACGCACGACTACTCCGAAGCAGAAACCCGCGATTACTTCATCGACCTGCTGCTGAAGGAAGCGGGGTGGCCGCTCGATCAGCCGCGCGATCGCGAGTTCGAAGTCACTGGCATGCCCAACCAGAAGGAAAAGGGCTTCGTGGATTACGTGCTCTGGGGCGACGACGGCAAGCCGCTGGCACTGGTGGAGGCCAAGCGCACGCGCCGCGACCCGCGGGCCGGGCAACAGCAGGCGAAGCTCTACGCGGACTGCCTCGAGCGGCAGTTCTGGCGACGGCCGGTCATCTTCTATTCCAACGGCTACGATCACTGGCTCTGGGACGACACCCGTTACCCGCCGCGACGGGTGCAGGGGTTCTATAAGAAGCCCGAGTTGGAGCTTCTGATCCAGCGGCGCGAGACGCGCCGCCCGCTTGCCGAGGCGTCGATCAGCCCGACGATTGTCGAGCGTCACTACCAGTCGCGCGCCATCCGCCGCATCGCCGAGTCGTTCGAGCGCGATCACGACCGCAAGGCGCTGCTGGTGATGGCGACGGGCGCCGGCAAAACGCGCACTGTGATCGCGCTCTGCGATCTGCTGATGCGCTGCAACTGGGCCAAGCGCGTGCTCTTCCTTGCCGACCGCGTGGCGCTGGTAAACCAGGCGGTCAACGCCTTCAAACGTTTTCTCCCCGACGCCTCGCCCGTGAACCTCGTGACGGAGAAGGAGGCCGAGGGGCGCGTGTATGTCTCGACCTATCCCACGATGATGGGGCTTATCGACGAGTCGGCCGACGGGCAGCGGCGCTTCGGCCCGGGGCACTTCGATCTCGTGATCATCGACGAGGCGCACCGCTCGGTGTTCCAGAAGTACCGTGCCATCTTCGACTACTTCGACTCGCTGCTGGTCGGGCTCACGGCGACGCCCAAGGACGAGGTGGACCGCAACACCTACAGCCTGTTCGATCTCGAAGACGGTGTGCCGACCGACGCCTACTCCCTCGAGGAGGCGGTGCGCGACGGCTATCTCGTCCCGCCGCGGGCGGTTTCAGTGCCGCTCAAATTCCAGCGCGAGGGGATCAAATACGACGAGCTGTCGGAAGAGGACAAGGACCAGTGGGACGCGTTGGAATGGGACGAAGAAGGGAATGTCCCCGAACGGGTCGAGGCCGAGGCCGTCAACCGGTGGCTCTTCAACAAGGACACCGTAGACAAGGTGCTGGAACACCTGATGACCCGGGGACTCAAGGTGGCAGGTGGTGACCGGTTGGGCAAGACGATCATTTTCGCCAAGAACCAACAGCATGCCGAGTTCATCGCCGAGCGCTTCAACGCCAACCACCCGCACTACAAAGGCGAGTTCGCGCGGGTCATCACCTTCAAGACCGAATATGCCCAGAGCCTGATCGACGACTTCTCGAACAAGGAGAAGGGCCCGCACATCGCGATCTCGGTGGACATGCTCGACACCGGCATTGACGTGCCCGAGGTGGTGAACCTCGTCTTCTTCAAGCTGGTGCGATCGAAGACCAAGTTCTGGCAGATGGTGGGCCGCGGCACGCGCCTGTGCCCGGATCTTTTCGGGCCGGGTCAGCACAAGGAATTCTTCTACCTGTTCGACTACTGCCAGAACCTCGAGTATTTCAGCCAGGATATCCCCGGGACCGAGGGTGCGCTCGGCGAGTCGCTGGGCAAACGGTTGTTCAAGTCGCGGCTCGAATTGATCGCCGCGCTCGACGCGCGAGCGGCGGCAGCCGGCCCGAAGGTTGAGGAGCCGCGCCAGGCTCCGTCCAGTCATCCGCAGTCGGAGGCAGACGTTCGCGCGCAGGTCGCGGCATTGCTGCACGGGGAAGTCGCGGCAATGAATCTCGACAACTTCGTCGTGCGGCCTCACCGGCGCGCGGTCGAGAAGTACGCACAGTCCGGCGCGTGGACGCAGCTGGGATCGGCCGAGCTTTCCGAACTGGCAGAGGAAGTCGCCGGCCTGCCGACCGAGCTCGACCCGGAGAACGAGGAAGCAAAGCGTTTCGATCTGCTGGTCTTGGGCTTGCAGATCACACTGTTGCGCGCCGAACCAGGATTTGCTCGACTGCGCGACCGCGTCAAGGAGATCGCAGGACTCCTGGAAGAGAAGGCCGCCATCCCGATAGTGCGCGAACAGATAACGCTGATTCGCGATATTCAGACGGATGAGTGGTGGCAAGACATCACGGTCCCCATGCTGGAAGTCTTGCGCCGACGACTGCGAAATCTGATCCAACTAATCGACAAGAAACAGCGCAAAATAGTTTATACCGACTTCGAAGATCAGATGGGAACTGAGAGTAACGTGGGATTGCCCAGCTTTACCACCAAAGACAATTTGGAAAAGTTTCGCGCAAAAGCACAAGCCTTTTTAAAGGCACATTTGGATCACGTAGCAATACGAAAATTGCACATGAACAAGCCACTTACAAAAACCGACCTTGCAGAACTGGAACGAATATTCGTAGAGAGTGGCATGGGGAGCATGGAAGAAATCAATCGCGCCAAAGAGACATCGGGCGGACTCGGATTATTTGTAAGATCGCTTGTAGGACTGGATCGTGAAGCCGCCAAGACAGCACTAGCAAGTTTTCTAAATAATACTACGTTCAGAGCAAACCAAATTGAATTTGTAAACCTTATTGTGGATCATCTCACCGAGCATGGCGTCATGGATACTTCGCATCTATATGAGTCGCCATTCACCGATCTTACGCCGCAAGGCCCTGACGGCCTCTTCAATTCAGCACAAGTGAACAAATTAATAACTACGCTCGAACAGATCAAAGCGACTGCAATTGCGGCATAAAGAAAACCATAATCATCGAGGAGGAAATGCTGGAGACCTTGAAGGACATGCGCCAGACGCAGAAGAAGATGCTGGCGCGGCAGGAACTGGCATTGGCAAAGCAGGATGAGGCGCTCAAATTCCTGAAGATGCAGACGGAACAGGCGGCCAGGATCAGCCGCGAATCCGTTGGATTGCAGCGGCTGGCGGTGGAACGCGTCAAACGAATCAGTCTGTTTGTTATTCCCGCAATTCTGCTGTGTTTGTTCCTGATTGGTTATCTGATAAGCAAGTACCACCTTTTGTTTTAATTCTCTGCCCCCTCTCCCGCTGCCCTCTCCCTCCAAGGGAGAGGGGAATAAAGCGCCCGTTGCCCTTTGACAGGCTCAGGGCGAACGGCATATTCGACTAGATTCCGGCTTTCGCCGGAATGACGCCGCTCTCCCCCTTTCCCCTTCGATACCCTTCGTTACCTCAGGACATGCCTCAGGGTGAACGGAAGATTTCTCGCTGAGCTCGAAATGACAAACTACCTCCCACCCTTCGACAGGCTCAGGGCGGGCTCTGAGTAATGCCGAAGGGCTCGGAATGACAAACTGAGCCACTACCTGCGCTGCCGACGGGTAGCGGCAACCTCTTCATTTGGATATAATTGTCCAATACATTGGACAAGGCCATGACCGAGACCATCACCTATTCCCGGCTGCGAAACGAGCTTGCCAGGGCACTGGACAAGGTAAACGAGGACCGTACACCGCTCCTGATCGTGCGTCAACGCGGCAAGTCAGCCGTCCTGCTTTCGGAGGAAGAGTACTCTTCGCTGGAAGAAACGGCGCACCTGCTGCGCAGCCCCAGGAACGCCGCCCGTTTGCGCGCCGCTCATGAAGAAATCGAAAAAGAAATCACACACCGTTCAGCCGCGCGCCGCTCCCGTCGTCGGTGAGCCGTACTACACCACGCAAGCCAAGGAAGACCTTGCGTGGTGGCGCAAGCATAATCCCAGGATGCTGGCGCGCATTGAGTCTCTGATTGCCGATATTCGTCGTAATCCATTTATGGGTAGAGGCAAACCCGAGCCGCTGAAACATGAGTTACAGGGCTATTGGTCCCGACGCATCAGCGATGAGCACCGCCTGGTCTATCGTGTTGAGGCAGGTACACTTTATATCGCGCAAGCGCGCTACCATTATTGACTCGTACAAATTGTGATTGCCCTTCGACAAGCCTGCCCTGAGCAAAGTCGAAGGGCTCAGGGCGAGCGGCTTTAGGATTTGACGAGTTTGCGGCGGCGCTCGTAGGTGTCGCGCACGAGCTTCACGTCCTCCAGGAACCACGGCAGTTCCTCCAGCGTCAGCGCCTGCGGGCCGTCCACCAGCGCCTTGGCGGGCTCGGGGTGGAAATCCACCAGCACCATGTTGGCGCCGGCGATGACGCCCTGCGCGGTGACGTGAAACAGGTCGGGGATGCCGTCCGGCGCCGCGGCGCGGCTGCCGACGGAGTGCGAGGGGTCGATGCACACCGGCATGTGCGTGAGCCGCTTGACCACCGGCACATGGGCGAAGTCGACGAGGTTCCTGTGCGGGTCGCCCATGTTGGTCTTCATGCCGCGCAGGCAGAAGATGACGTTGCGGTTGCCCTCGCTCGCCAGATACTCCGCGGCGTTCAATGATTCCTCCAGCGTGATGCCGAAGCCGCGCTTGAGCAGGATGGGAAAGCGGCGCTGACGGCCGGCGCTCTTCAGCAGTTCGAAATTCTGGGTGTTGCGCGTGCCGATCTGAAGCATGACGCCGGTCGGGTTGCCGGCGCGCTCCAGCGCCTCGCTGATCTCGGCGATGTGCGCGTCGTGGGTGATCTCCATCGCCACGACCTTGATGCCGTACTTGCCGGCGAGCTCGAAGACGTAGGGCAGGCAGTTTTTGCCGTGGCCCTGGAAGGCGTAGGGATTGGTGCGCGGCTTGTAGGCGCCCATGCGCGTGCACACCTGGCCGTGCGCCTTCAGCGCCCGGCACATCTGCTCGACGTGCTCACGCGTGCTGACCGCGCACAGGCCGGCGAAGACGTGGAAGTTGTCCTGGCTGAAGGTGACGCCGTTGTACTCGAAGCCGCCGGCGCGAGTGTCGTCCTTGTGGCGGCCGAGCACGCGGTATTCGCGCGACACGCGCACGACGCGGTCGACGACCTCGAAGGCTTCGATCTCCTTGCGATCCAGCGTGCTGGTGTCGCCGACGAGGTAGATTTCGGTCAGCGTCTGCTGCGTGCCCACCTCCTCGTGGACGCGGCATTTGATGTTCGGCAGTTGCGCAAGATAGTCGCTGAGTCGCCGGTAGGCCGTGCTTTTTTTGTCGGCGTCGGGCTTGAGGATGACGATCATTTATGCGCGCGGTTGGCGATGAGGTCCTCGACCACCGCCGGATCGGCGAGCGTGCTGGTGTCGCCGAGGTTGTCGAGCTCGTTGGCCGCGACCTTGCGCAGGATGCGGCGCATGATCTTGCCGGAGCGGGTCTTGGGCAGGCCCGGCGCCCACTGGATGACGTCCGGCGTGGCGATGGGGCCGACGGTCTTGCGCACGTGCTGCACCAGTTCCTTCTTCAGGTCATCGGACTGCCGCGCGCCGGCCTTGAGCGTGACGTAGGCGTAGATGCCCTGCCCCTTGATCTCGTGCGGATAGCCGACCACGGCGGACTCGGCCACGGCCGGGTGCAGATCGAGCGCGCTCTCCACCTCGGCGGTGCCGATCAAGTGTCCCGAGATCTTCATGACGTCGTCGACGCGGCCGGTGATCCAGTAATAGCCGTCCTGGTCGCGGCGCGCGCCGTCGCCGGTGAAGTAGAACCCCGGGTACATCTTGAAATAGGTGTCGATGAAGCGCGGATGGTTGCCGTACAGGGTGCGCATCTGGCCGGGCCAGGAGCGCTTCATGCAGAGATTGCCCTCCGCGACGCCGTGCAATTCCACGCCCTTGTTGTCGACGATGGCCGGCTCGACGCCGAAGAACGGCAGCGTCGCCGAGCCGGGTTTCAACTCGATTGCGCCGGGCAGCGGCGTGATCATGTGACCGCCGGTCTCGGTCTGCCACCAGGTGTCCATGATCGGGCAGCGGTGCCCGCCGACGACGCGGTGATACCACTCCCACGCCTCCGAGTTGATCGGCTCGCCGACCGAGCCCAGGATGCGCAGCGACTGGCGGCTGGCGCGCGTGACGAATTCGTCGCCCAGCGCCATCAGCGAGCGGATCGCCGTCGGCGCGGTGTAAAAGATGGTGACCTTGTGCTTGTCGATCACCTGCCAGAAGCGGCCGGCGTCCGGAAAGGTGGGGATGCCCTCGAACATCAGCGTGGTGGCGCCGTTGGCCAGCGGCCCGTAGATGAGATAGGAATGCCCCGTCACCCAGCCCACGTCGGCGGTGCACCAGTGGATGTCGCCGTCGTGATAATCGAAGACGTACTTCTGCGTCATGGCGGCGAAGAGCAGGTAGCCGCCGCAGGTGTGCAGCGCGCCCTTGGGCTTGCCGGTGGAGCCGGAGGTGTAGAGGATGAAGAGCGGCGCCTCGGCGTCGATGGGATCGGCCGGGCAGTCCGGCGCGGCGGCGGCCATGGCCTCGTGATACCAGACGTCGCGGCCCGGCGTCCACGGCGCGAGACCACCGGTGCGGCGCACGACGATGACGGTGCGCACGTTCGGGCACCGGGCGAGCGCCGCGTCGGCGTTGGCCTTGAGCGGCACCTTCTTGCCGCCGCGCAGGCCCTCGTCGGCGGTGACGAGCAGCTTGCAGTCGGCGTCGAGGATGCGGCTCTCGAGCGCGCCCGGCGAGAAGCCGCCGAACACGACGGAATGGATGGCGCCGATGCGGGCGCAGGCCAGCATCGCCACCGCCACCTCCGGGATCATGGGCAGGTAGATCGACACGCGATCGCCGGCCCTGACGCCGTGGGACTTCAGCACGTTGGCGAATTTGCAGACCTCGGCGTGCAGCTCGCGGTAGGTGATGTGCCTGTGGACGTTGGGATCGTCGCTCTCCCAGATGATCGCGGTCTGATCGCCGCGCGTGGCGAGATGGCGGTCGAGACAGTTGTAGGCGACGTTCAATTGCGCGCCCTCGAACCAGCGGATGTGCACGTCATCCACGAAGGTCCAGTCGCACACCTTGTTCCAGCGGCGCGTCCAGGTCAGGAATTTCCCCGCCTGCTCGGCCCAGAAGCCCTCGGGGTCCTTGATCGAGCGGGCGTACATCTGCTCGTACTGTTCGCGGTTGATGTAGGCGCGCGCCTTGAACTCCGGCGGCACCGGGTAGCGTTTGTCTTCACTCATTGCTGTCATTCCCCGTGGGGCGTCGCAGAATGCGGCGGTAGATGGTGCTGCGATTCACGCCCAGCCGCCTGGCGGCCAGCGTGATGGATCCGCCGGCGGCTGCCAGGGCCTGGCGGATGATGTCGTCCTGCAGTTCCCGCAGCCGTTTGGGAGCGCCGCCCGGCGGCGTATCCGGCGTTTCGCGGTGATCGACGGGCGCGGCGGGTCGATTTTCCGGGAACACGACCGCGTAACCCAGCAACTGGCGGCCGCGATACACCGGTTCGACGTGCAGGCGGAGCATGCCCCGCGGATTATCGACGTGGCCCATGGCCCCCGCCCCGCCGTCCTGCCAGCCGTGGCAGAGCGAACGCACGGTGCCCCACAGCTGCGGATGGAGGGCGTCGAGCATCCAGTTCGTCACCGCCGTCGCGTCCCAGCCGAGCCGGCGCGAGGCCCGCGGGTTCATGTCCAGCACGCAGCCGTCCCTGTCAAGCAGCAGCAGGCCGTCCGCGGGCCAGCGGCGTTCGAGGGCGCGGTAATGGGAGCGGAGGCATTCACGATCATGCCAGGCCGCCAGTTGCAATTTGTGCTCGATCGCCTGGGCGACGGCGACGGTCAGCGCCATCGTTTGGATGTGCGCGTGGCGGGCCGGGCCGGTGATGTCGACGACCCCCAGCAGCGCGCCGCGGCCGGGCTCGCGCACCGGACTGCCGTAGCACACCCACGGCTGCCAGCCGCGGCAGTAATGCTCGGAGCCGAACACCACCTCCGGCCGCCCCAGCCACAGCGGCGTGCCGACGCCGTTGGGGCCGACGGTGTCCTCCGCCCACAACCCGCCGGGGCGGAAATTGATGCGTTCCAGATGATCGCGCGTGTCGCGATCGCCGACGCTGTGCAGGATGCGGCCCTGCGCGTCGGCCAGCACGACGACATGACCGGAGGTCTCAAGCAGCCGGGCGTAGGTTTGCAGCACCTCGCCGCCCGCAAGCCCCAGCGCCTGGGTGGCGAGGATTTCCTCGATTTCCTCGATCGTGATGGGCGTGGGCGCGCGCTCGGCCACCGGATCGATGCCGCGCCGGCGCGAACGCTCCCAGCTTTCCATGATGACGGGACGTGGCGGGGTTTCGTCGCGGATCCGGCCGCTGCCTATGAACTGCTCCCAGGCCCGGTTGATCTGGCGGTCGGCCCGTTGCGGATCGTGCGGGAATCTCACCCCCGGTTGCATGCGGCAAGGCCTCCCAGGCGATTGGCTAACTTTTTCAGAGGGTTGGTGCTTTTGAGATTGATTATAGTCTCAGTCCGGCCGGCGGACTGCAAGCCCGTGCTGCAATTTGCACTGGAATTCACGGGTGGATCGTCTCAAAATGCAACATCCCTTAGTCGTCCCGGGTTTCGCCCATGCGTCACGTTCCCGGCATCGTTTTACTGCTCATCACTCTCCCGGCCGCCGCCGGCAGGATCGACGTCGTCGGCCTGTTCAAGGACCGGGCGGTGGTGGAGATCGACGGCAGGACGGAGGTCCTCAAGGTGGGCGAGACGCGCCCCGACGGCATCAGGCTCATCAGCGCCGACAGCAAGGAGGCGGTGATCGAGATCGACGGCAAACGGGCCACCTACCCGCTCGGCAGCCACAGCAGCATCCCGGCCATGACGGCCCCCAGGGGGACGATGGTGCAGATCGGGCCGGATTCGCAGGGCATGTATTTCGCCGACGGCACCATCAACGGCTACGCGGTGAGGTTCGTGGTGGACACCGGGGCGACGACGCTGGCGTTGAACCGGCAGACCGCCAGGCGGCTGGGCATCGATTACCGGGTGGACGGCAAACCCGGCACCGCCCAGACCGCCTCCGGCATCGTCAGGGCCTACGGCGTGACGCTGAAGAAAGTCACCGTGGGCGACATCGCGCTGAACGACGTGGAGGCCATCGTCATCGACGGCGACAGCCCGTCGGAGCCGCTGTTGGGCAATTCCTTCCTCGGCCGCCTCGATATCAAGCGCAGCGACAAGATACTGCAGTTGATCAAAAAGTAATCGCCGCGGCGCGCGGGCGCAGCAGCAGGGCCGCGGCGCCGAACAGAAGCACGGTGTAAAACAAATCCCCCAGCAGGGTGTGGTGGAAGAACGGCAGCGCGGCGATGTAGCACTCAAGCAGTCCCGCCGCCGTGTGCGGATACATGCTTTGGGTCGCCCACACGCCATAGTTGGTGAGCACGAAAAAGAGCACCGAACCCGACAGGCAGGCGAGCAGAATGTTGCCGGCGGCGTAATGGCGGGCCAGCCATCTGCCGAGGCCGACCATCAGCATGAACGCCGCGTAGACAAAAGGCAGGGTGGCGTGGAAGCCGAGCACCACGTCGGTCGACAGCATGGCGATCAGCGGCGCGGCGTAGGCCCAGCGCCGGTCCGGCAGGTGGCAGCCGGCGAACAGCGCCATGGCCGCCACCGGCGTGACGTTGGGCGGGTGCGGCAGCAGGCGCGAGAGCGCCGCAAGACCAATCCACATGAGCACGACCGCGAGTGTTTTGTTGTTCATGAGGGCCCTCCTATGATCGTTGAAGCAAAACAAACTGTCATTCCGAGGAGCCATATGGCGACGAGTAATCCTGCAAGATTTCTCGCTGCGCTCGAAATGACAACTTGTCGAGTCTTTCCTTTGCCCCGATTTTAGCAGGCTTAAACACGACGTGGATTGCGCCACAGGGTTTCCGCGCCTTCGGCGCGGGCGAGGACGCGGGCGGCGATGAACAGCAGGTCCGACAGCCGGTTCAAATAAACGATGATGTCCGCGGGCGGCGGCTGTTGCCCGTGCAGGGCGCACACCGCCCGCTCGGCCCGCCGGCACACGGCGCGCGCGAGATGGCAGACAGCCGCCGCGCGGCTGCCGCCCGGCAGCGCGAACTCCTTGAGCGGCGGCAGGTCCGCGTTCAATTCCGCGATCGCCGCCTCCAGGCGTTGAATCTGCGCGCCGCCGATCAGGGATTCGCCCGGCAGCGACAGGCTGCCGCCCACGTCGAACAATTCGTGCTGCACCTCGGCGAGATGCCCGCGCAGGGTTTCCGGCAGGGCCTCGGTGAGCAGCAGGCCGAGCCAGCAATTCAACTCGTCCACCTCGCCGAGGGCCGTGATGCGCGGGTCGGCCTTGGAGACGCGCCTGCCGGAGGCGAGACCGGTGGTGCCGTCATCGCCGGTGCGCGTGGTGATTCTGGACAATCGATCGGCCATGGGTGCCTGCTCAGTCGTAGGTATAGCTTACTGTAACCAGAAAATTTCGTCGGGGTGACGGGAACCGGGCGGTTTCGGGAAGGAACAGCGGCGCGCGGAAGCCGGTCTGCGCGTTGTCGAAATAATCCTTGTCGAGCAGGTTGTTGACGCGGAAATTGACATCCACCCCCCCGCCCCGCCAGCCCAGGTTGAAATTGGCGATCACGTAGCCGGGCGCCCCGGGCAGGGTGTCGTTGAAATCGCCGACGGCCGTGCGGTCGCTGATGCCATAGATGTCCAGATACGCCGTGAAATTGTACGGCAGGCGGTACTCGGCGGCGACCGAGCCGGTGTGCGCGGCCACGAAGGGGATGTCGAGTCCCCGCAGCGGCCCGTCGGTGATCACGGCGTCGACGAAGCCGTAGTGCACCGACAGGGTCAGCGGCGCGAAGGGCGTGCAGCGCGCATCGGCGATCACGCCGGTGCGGCGGGTGCCGCCGATGTTGGTGTTGATGAACTTGATCGGATCGAAGTCGATCTCATTTTTGAGATCGAGCACGTAGCCGACCACGCTCGCCGACACCGCCCGCCCCTCCCAGGCAGCGCCGAATTCCGACGAGCGGCCGCCCTGGGTGGCGGGGATTTCGCCGCCGAAGCTGGCGCTGGTGTATTCATCGGCGAGCACGAAGCGGTAGTTGGTCTCCACCCGCCCGAACAGCCGCAACGCCGGCGAGTATTGATACGTCAGACCGAGTTCGTTGGCGGCGCCGCTGTCGTCGATTTCCGTGTGCGGCGGCAGCAGCGCGCCGAGGATGTCATTGGTCACGCGCGCCTGGCGGTGGCCCACGGTCAGCGACAATTCCTTGTTCAAGGGATAGATGAGCCGCGCGTAGCCGGAGTACTGGTTCTGGTGATCGTCGATGCCGCCCAGGATGGAGTTGAGGAAAAACCGCGTGGCGTAGACGTCGGCGCCGATCGTCAGCAGCGCCTCGCCGTCGCCGGTGTCCCAGCGGCGGTAGAGGCGCGGCGTGAATTCCTGGTGATGGCGCTTGGTCCGCACCGGCCCGCCCACGCCGCCCACGCTGAGCACGCCGGCGGCGCCGCTGTAGCGGTTGGTGATCTCCGCCTGCGCCTCCCAGTCGGAGGGCAGGTCAAGGGTGAAGCCCATCCGCGCCGCATCGGTGTGGGTCTTGATGAAGTCCCCGGGATTCAACGCCTGCCGGCGGTCGGCGGCGATTTGATCGAGGAACAGCGCGCCGGGCGTTTGCAGGTTCTCGAAGACCGACTGGTATTCCAGAAACGCGCCGCCCCGCGCGCCCTGGTAGTCCAGCCTGCCGTTCAGGCTGTCGAAATCCAGGGCGTTGTGATCACGGTAATTGTCGCTGTCGCGCTTCACGCCCGAGAAACGATAGCCGACGCCGTTGTCGTGACGGTTTTCCATCGTGACGAACTCGTCGTGGCGATCGTAGCTGCCCGCCTGCACCCCCGCCTGCGCGCGCAGCCGCTGTGGACGGCGGGTGATGATGTTGATGACGCCGCCCACGGCCTGATCGCCGTACAGCGTGCCGGCGCTGCCCTCGACGATCTCGACGCGCTCGATGTCCTCCAGCGGAATGCTGTTGAGATCGGGATTGCCGAGGTCGGCGTTGTTGAGCCGGCGGCCGTCCACGAGGATGAGCGTGTTGGCCTGCGCGTTGCCGCCGAAGCCGCGCATGCTGACGGTCGGGAGGCTGCCGTCGCCGAACAGATCGGAAATCTGAATGCCGGCGTGGCCGCGCAGCAGGTCGGCGAGATTCGTCGCGCCGCCGGCGTCGATTTCCGCGCGGTCGATGACGGTGATGTTCGCCGGCGTGCGGACATCGAATTCCCCGGAGCGCGTGGCGGAGACCACCACCGGCGTCAATTCCTCCGCCGGTTCCTCCGCCCGATCGACGAGCGGCGACAGGCCGAGCGCGCAAAAAAGCCAGGCCTTGAAACGCAATGACATGACTCCCCCTCCCAGTGCCCGCCGCACTGAAAAACAAGCTTGTATTGCCGGCACGCGGGGGGATGAAAGGCGGCGGAGGTGGAGATCGCGCCGCCTGTTCGCGTCGCCCGCCGTGACGGAATGGCAGGGGTCGGTTGACCCCGGTGCAGGCCGGTCTCCGGGCTTGCGAACGAACCCCGTTCCGGGTTCCGCGGACCGCCTTCCCACGCCCAGGGCGCAGTGGCTCAAATGATCCGCGTTTTTCGCCTACCGTTGCGGGGGCAGCGCCGGCCTTGTTGACTTGAATTCAACGCACCGGACTTCCCGTTTGACCCGCGGGATTGGCTTCCCGGCGGGCACCTGTCACCGGCCGGTACTATACGAATCCGGTTTCGCAGCGTCAATTGATTCGGGTCAATGGCGGCGCGGGCCGGTTTGATTTTGTCTGCTAATATCAGTCCATGGATCAGCCCCTGGACCTGGTCGCCGTCGAGAATTTCGGCACGGCGCTGCTCATCGGCGCGCTCATCGGCATCGAGCGGGAGAAACGCAAGAACGAGGACCAGGACATCTCGGGCAGCGGCCTGCGCACCTTCATCTTGGTCGCCGAGGTCGGCGCGGTGGCGGGCTGGCTGTCGCGCATCCTGTTCATGCCCTGGCTGCTGGTGGCGGCGCTCCTCGCGGTGGCGGCCTGCGTGCTCTCCGCCTACGTGCTCGGCGCGCGCGTGCAGCCCCACGCGCTGGGGCTGACCACCGAAATCGCCGCCATCACCGTCTGCCTGCTCGGCGCCATGGTCACCTTCGGCCACCGCGATCTGGCCATCGGGCTCGCGGTCATCACGGCGGCGGTGCTGGCCTACAAGCATCCGCTGCACAGCTTCCTCGACAAGCTCGGCTGGGACGACGTCTTCGCCGGCCTGCGGCTCATGATCGCCACCTTCGTCATCCTGCCGCTGCTGCCCGACCGTCCGATCGATCCATGGCAGGCGCTCAACCCCTACTCGCTGTGGCTGCTGGTGCTGCTGATTTCGAGCCTGTCGCTGGTCGGCTACGTGGCGACGCGCTGGCTGGGTGCCGGCCGGGGGACGATGCTCACCGGCCTGACCGGCGGGCTGGTGTCATCGACGGCGGTCACGCTGTCCTTCGCGCGCCAGAGCCGCGCGGACCGGCGAAGCGGCGCGCCGATGGCGCTGATCTGCGGCATCCTGATCGCCTGGTGCATCATGTTCGGCCGCGTGATTGCCATGGTGCTGGTGGTCAACCGGGCGCTGGTCGCGGAGCTGCTGATTCCCTTCATTGCCATGGGTTGCGTCGCGGGCGGCATGGCCTGGATGTTCTATCGCCGCGGCGCCGCCTCTCAGCGTGGAATCCCCAGCACCGGCGATCTGCCGTTGAAAAACCCCTTCAGTCTCACCGAGGCGTCCAAGTTCGCCGCCTTTTTCGCGCTGGTGCTGCTGGTGATGAAAATCGTGCAGCTGTACTACCCCGGCGAGGGCGTCTACATCGTGGCGGCGCTGGCCGGCCTGACGGACGTCGACGCGATCACCCTGTCGATGGCCGGGTACGCCAGGGCCGGCGACGCGGACGTGGCCGTTCATGCGATCGTCATCGCGTCGCTCTCCAACACCCTCACCAAGTGCGTCATGACGGCGGCGCTGGGCGCGCCGGCGCTGCGGTTTCCCATCCTCATCGCCACTGCCGGGATTTTTCTGGCGGGTTTGGGTACGATCATGATGTTTTGACGGGGGGAATCGGAATCCATGGGCAGTTACGTCAACAGCAACCTCATCAAGGACGAGCGCGTCGTCTACGAAGCCGGACTGCATTGGATCAACTTCATTTCCCTGCGCGCGCTGTTCACGCTCTTCATCGCGCCGCTGATCGACAGGCTGACCAGCGAATTCGTCATCACCAACAGGCGCATCGTCATCAAGCAGGGCCTCGTCTCGAGGCGGACGCTGGAGCTCAACCTGTCGAAGGTCGAGTCCGTGAACGTCGATCAAGGCATCCTGGGCAGGATCCTCGATTACGGCACCATCACCGTGATCGGCACCGGCGGCACGCGGGAGTCCTTCGCCGACATCGCCGCGCCGCTGGAATTCCGCAAGCAGTTCCAGCAGCTCTGCGCCTGATCGTCAGCAGGATGCTGAAAAAGTCCGTCCAGGACTTTTTCAGCCACGCAAAGCAAAAAACACGGTTTCGCCTTGCTTCATTTTCCAATCGCCTGGCGCGATTGAAAAACGGCGGTCGATCCCCCGACCGCGCCGCAGATTGCTGAAAAATAGGTTTTTCAGCAACCGGTTAGACGTGCGTGCGACAATCCATTAGCATAAGTCACAACTCCAGGGGGACGGGAATTGACCGGATTGCTCGAACTGCCGTGGTGGGCGGACGTGCTGGTGACGCTGGCGCTCACGCACGTCACCATCGCCGCCGTCACCCTCTACCTGCACCGTCACCAGACCCACCGCGCCCTGGATCTGCATCCGCTGGCGTCGCACTTCTTCCGCTTCTGGCTGTGGTTGACCACCGGCATGGTGACGAAACAGTGGGTGGCGGTGCATCGCAAGCACCACGCCTGCGTCGAGACCCGGGATGACCCGCACAGCCCGCTGGTTCTCGGCATACGCGAAGTGCTGTGGCGCGGCGCCGAGCTTTATCGCGCCGCCGCCGCCGATCCCGAACTGCTCGCCAGGTACGGCCACAATACGCCGGAGGACTGGCTGGAACGGCGCGTGTACGCCGCCCACCCCACGGCCGGCGTCGCCCTGATGCTGCTCATCGATCTCGCCCTCTTCGGCGCGCCGGGGCTGACGATGTGGGCGGTGCAGATGATGTGGATCCCGTTTTTCGCCGCCGGCGTCATCAACGGCGCCGGCCACCATTGGGGCTACCGCAATTTCGAGCTGGGCGACACGTCGACGAACATCATCCCGTGGGGGGTTTTGATCGGCGGCGAGGAATTGCACAACAACCATCACGCGTTTGCGAGCTCGGCCAAGTTCTCCTGCCGGCGCTTCGAATTCGATCTGGGCTGGTGCTACATCCGGCTGCTCCAGGTATTGCGGCTGGCGCGGGTGAGGAAGCTCGCGCCGGTGCCCCGCCTGCAGATCGACAAGAGCGGCATCGACCTCGACACCGTGCGGGCGTTGATGGCCGCCCGCCTGCACGTGATGGCGCACTACGCCCGCGACGTGCTGACGCGCGTGTATCGGGAGGAGTTGCGCCAGGCCGCCGCCGAGTCGCGGGCCCTGCTGAAGCCGCTCAAGCAGTGGTTGAAGCGCGACCGCAGCCGCCTGGACGCCTGGGCGCGGGCCAGAATGGACCTGGGACTTGCCCACAGCCGCGCGCTGGCGGAGGTGTACCAGTTCAAGCTGCGGTTGCAGGCGCTGTGGACCGAGAAAACCATGAGCCACGAGGCGCTGCTCGCGGCCCTGCAGGAATGGTGCCGGCAGGCGGAGGCCACCGGCATCCAGGCGCTGCGGGATTTCGCCCTGTCCCTGCGGCGCTACTCGCTCCAGCCCTCGCCCGTCGGCGACTAGCGCGGGGCGCGCCTACTCCCCGCGCAGCGCGGCGAGGGTCTGGCGGGCGCCGTTGCCGAGAAAAATGGTGTCGCAGCCCGCGGCGATCAGCGTGAAGCCCTGCGCCAGGTGGGGTTTGACCGCCCCGGCGCCGACGCCGAATACGCCAAGCTTCAATCCCGCCGCCAGCGCCGCATCGCGCACCGTGGCGATCGCCTTGTGCACTTCCGGATCGTCGACCTGTCCCGTCCTGCCCATGCTGGCCGAGAGATCGTAGGGGCCGATGAACAACGCATCGATGCCCGGCACGCGGGCGATGTCGCGAACGTTTCTCACGCCGTCGATGTGTTCGATTTGCAGCACCACGGCCGTCTCCTCGTTGGCGCGGGCGACGTAATCCGCGAAGCCATGGCCGTAGCCATGCGCGCGGGCGATGCCGACGCCGCGCGTTCCCTGCGGCGGAAATTTGCTCCAGGCGATCACCCGCGCCGCCTGTTCGGCGGTGTTGACCTGCGGCACGATGACGCCGGCCGCGCCGGTGTCGAGCGCCTTTTTGATGGCGACCTCCCCGCCGGCCGGCACGCGGATGAGACAGGGACAGCGATCACCCACGGCCTGCAGCAGCGGCTGCGCCTGCGCCGGCTCGAAGGCGCCGTGCTCGGCGTCGATGAACAGCCAGTCACAGCCCGCCGCGGCCAGGACCTCGGCGATTTCCGGCGAGGGCAGGCTCACCAGCGTGCCGATCAGCCGCTCGCCCGCCCGCAGGCGCTGACGGAATGTCCTGTCCATGCTCATGCCCATGCGGGGATTCCCGGGAGTTCACTCGGCCGTCCAGCCGAAACGCGCCACCATGCGGAAGATGTCGGTGTCGCTGACGATCCCCACCGGATGCGACGCGTCGCCGACGGCCACGCGGCGGATGTTGTGTTTGACCATGTGCTCGGCGCACTCGTGCAGCGAGGTTTCCGGCGGCAGCGGCAGCAGCGGCTTGCTGGCGATGTCCTCCACCATCACCCGCGCCGGCGAGCGGTTTTCAAACACGATCTTCTTGATGACGTCGCGCATGGTCATGATGCCCCAGCGGCCGTCGTTCCCGGGCTCGACGAGGATGCTGCTGATGCGGCGCTCGTTCATGAAGCGGATCGCGTCCAGCACCGTGGTGCCCGGCCTGACGGTCAGGACCCGGCTCATGAGATCACCCACCGTGCTGGGCGTGCGCCCGGAGGCCTCCATGGCCGTGTACGGCTGCGTCACCCGCTGCGTCTCGCGCGTCTTGCGCTCCTCATCGATGGCGCGCAGCCTCGCCCTGCGCTTGGCCTCGTAATCGACGCCGCCGCGCATCTGCTCGATGAGCGCGGTGGCGAATTCACTGGTCCTGACCGGCACCGCGCCCTCCATCTGGCGGGCGAAATCGTAGGTGACGATGCGCTGCTGGATGACCTCCGGGTAGGCGTAGGTGATGAGATCGGCCGCGTCCTTCCAGCCCATGTATTCCAGCATCATCACGCCGGAAAACAAGAGCGAGCCGGGATTGACCTTGTCCTGGTTGGCGTACTTGGGCGCGCTGCCGTGGGTGGCCTCGAACACCGCCACGAAATCCGACATGTTGGCCCCCGGCGCGATGCCGACCCCGCCGACCTCGGCGGCGATGGCGTCGGAGAGGTAATCGCCGTTCAGGTTGGGCGTGGCGATCACATTGAACTCGCTCGGCCGCAGCAGCATCAGCTGGAACATGATGTCGGCGATGCGATCCTTGATGACGATCTTGCCCGCCGGCCGCTTGCCGCCGTGGGCGCTGAACAATTCCTCCTCGGTGATGGTGCGATCGCCGAATTCCTCGCGCGCCACCTCATAGCCCCAGTTGCGGAACGCGCCCTCGGTGAATTTCATGATGTTGCCCTTGTGCACCAGCGTGACGCTTTCACGGTCGTTGTCGATGGCGTACTGGATGGCCTTGCGCACCAGCCGCTTGCTGCCCTTGGGGCTCATGGGCTTGATGCCGATGCCGCTGTCGTCGAACAGCTTCGCGCCCATGCTGTCCCTGAGGAAGGCCTCGACCTTGCGCATCTCCGGCGTGCCGGACTTATACTCGATGCCGGCATAGACGTCCTCGGTGTTCTCGCGGAAAATGACCACGTCGATGAGCTCCGGATTCTTCAACGGCGACGGCACGCCGGGGTAGTAGCGCACCGGCCGCACGCAGGCGTAGAGATCGAGGTCCTGGCGCAGCGCCACGTTGAGCGAGCGGAACCCGCCGCCGACCGGCGTGGTCAGCGGCCCTTTGATGGAGATGATGAATTCCAGCAGCGCGTCGCGGGTCTCCGCCGGGAAGATGTCGCCGTAGATTTCCGCCGCCTTTTCGCCGAGGAACATTTCCATCCAGTGAATTTTGCGCTTGCCCTTGTAGGCGATTTCGACCGCCGCGTCCCACACCCGCAGGCAGGCCCGCATGATGTCGGGGCCGATGCCGTCCCCCTCGACGTAGCCGATGATGGGATTGAGGGGAACGTTGAGTTTGCCGTCCCTGACCGTGATTTTCTCGCCGCCGGCCGGCGGCCGGATATGCTGGTAGGTCATCCGCCTGCTCCTTTCTTTTTTTTGGAATCAATAATTCCCTCCCCGCCGGACACGGGCGCGGGGTATTCCACGATTTTCACGCTGCGTAATCGGCCAGCCGCACCGGCACACGCCTGGCGCCCCACCGGCCGGGCCGGCCTTCGAACACGCCGGCGCAGGGCGCGCCGCAATTGCCGCAACGGCCGTCATCCGTCAACGCCCAATGGGTCATCACGTACCAGTCGCGGCCGATCAATTTGGTTCCACATCTATGACAGTAGGTGCTGCCGCCGCGTTCATCGTGGACGTTGCCGGTGTAGCAGTAGTGCAGGCCGTTTTTGAGAGCGATGCCGCGCGCGCGGGTCAGCGTGGCGGGCGGCGTCGCGGGGTGGTCGAGCATCCTCCAGTCGGGGTGAAAGGCGGTGAAATGCAGCGGCACGTCCGGCCCCAGGTTTTCCATGATCCATTGCGTCAGCGCCTCCAGCTCGGCGTCGCCGTCATTCTCGCCCGGAATCAGGAGCGTCGTGATCTCGAACCACACCTTGGTTTCGCGCTTGAGATAGACCAGCGTGTCCAGCACCGGCTGCAAATGGCTGCCGGTGACCTTCCAGTAGAACTCCTCGGTGAAGGCCTTGAGATCGACGTTGGCGGCGTCCATGTGGCGGTACAGCTCCGTCCGCGGCTCCGGGCAGATGTAGCCGGCCGTGACCGCCACGGCCCTGACGCCGCGCTCATGGCAGGCGATCGCCGTGTCGATGGCGTACTCCATGAACACCACCGGATCGTTGTAGGTGAAGGCGACGCTGCGGCAGCCGAGCTGCTGCGCCACGCGGGCGATCTTCTCCGGCGAGGCGGCGTCGGCCAGCGTGTCGATCTCCCGCGACTTGCTGATGTCCCAGTTCTGGCAGAACTTGCAGGCCAGGTTGCAACCGGCGGTGCCGAAGGACAGCACCGGCGTGCCCGGCAGGAAATGATTCAGCGGCTTTTTCTCGATCGGGTCGATGCAGTAGCCGCTGGAGCGGCCGTAGGTGGTGAGCACGACCTGATCGTTTTCATTGGCGCGCACGAAACACAGGCCGCGTTGGCCGGCGTGCATTTTGCAGGCGCGCGGGCAGACGTCGCATTGCACCCGGCCGTCCTCCAGACGGTGCCAGTAGCGCGTGGGGACGATTGCAGACATTCCCATATTCAATCGAGAATTTTTCCCAAGCCTTTATTTGACCCGGTCCAGCATGAAACTCATACATCATACTCCCTTCGCCGCAAGCGCCGGGTAAGCGGGTGGACGTATAATTATTTTATATTTATTTACAATAAATTAACACTGATAATTAAAGTATATTATTATTTCATCGGCACACTTGGCGGCTCCATGACCCCCCGTGTCCACGCCGCCGTCCGGCGACGGCGAATTCCGCCGCATCAGTCGAACCCGGATGGCGCCCGATAGACCATGGTTTCGGGGGCAAAAGGGGCTTTTCCAAAACCGTTAATTACGCTATTGTTGGCTTGGCGGCGTCCGACAGCTAGCCTATGTCTGGCGCCGCCCAAAGCAAAACAAACATCCTAGGAGGTTTCAAAATGTTTAAAAAACTGACGACTGCACTTGCAGTCACCCTGGTCGCAACCCCGGCCGCCTATGCCGCGAATCCCTTCTCCTCAACCGACCTGTCCACGGGTTACATGGTTGCCGAGAAAGGTCATGACATGGCCGGCAACGAAGTGGAAATGCCTGCGGGCTTCACTTATGGCGGCGACCCGACGGGTGCCTATGCGGGTGGCAAGATTGGCACCGGCGCGAAGGATCCGGCAGTGTGCGGCACCTTCTCCGAAGCCAAGTGCTCCATCACCTACGTCAAGAAGTAATCGTAGGTTCATAAAGAGCTTCACTGCTCGACAACAACAACATCTCATTCATTCGAAAACCCCGCGCAAGCGGGGTTTTTTTTTGCCCGCGGGATGCGGTTGAACGTCAAGTCTTCATTCGCCGTGCAATATGCGCCGCAATTCACAAAAACCCGCCTGTTCATGGCGGGACGCGGATAATCCTGTGTTACGCTTAGCCCAAACTGACGCAAAATCCAGAGTCCACGGATCGCCGGGCGGCGCGGCGCCGCGTCTTGCGGCAGGCCGCCAACGAGAAGATGCCACGAACACGCGCGGGTCTGTTGCTGTTTTTATATTGCGCCCCCCTTTGGGCGCAATGGCAGGTTGTTGACCCCACCAAGGAACTTCCCGCGTCCGCCGCCACTCGCAATACCAGTGGCGACGCACTGCGCATCTATCGGGACAAGGAGGGACGCGTACATCTGCGGTTCCTCTTGCGCGCCGGATTCGACAGTCTGGCCGGCTGTCCCACGTTTCAGGTGGCCAGCGAGCCCGCCGAATATCAATCCTACGACGGCACGGCCTGCACCACCGGCGATCACTGGGTTGAGTTCATTCTCGGACGCATCGAGGGCGGCACGCTGCATTCCGCGGCGCTGCACCGGCTGTTGAACGGCAACAATGTCGCCTTTCGCTATGCCCTCAAGGATCATGGTTATGGCGAAACCGCCTTCGATCTCACCGGCTCCAAGCGTGCGGTCACGCGCATACTGGGCCGTTCAATCACCGTCACACCCGACTGACGCATGACCATCGTCCGCCCGGCCGCGACGGCGTCACGTTTGCGCATCCGGGTCTGCGCCGCCCTGGCGGACATCCCGGCGGCGGAATGGAACCGGCTGGCGGCTGACGCAACCCCTTTTCTCCGTCACGAATTTCTCGCGGGCTTGGAACGTCATGGCTGCCTGCGCGGCCACGGCTGGGAGCCTGCGCACATCCTGGCCTATGATCAGGGGCGCCTGGTGGGCGCGATGCCGCTGTATGTCAAGAGCAACTCCTACGGCGAGTTCGTGTTCGACTGGAACTGGGCGGAGGCCTATCAGCGCGCGGGACGGAGTTACTATCCCAAGCTGGTCACGGCGGTGCCCTACACCCCCGTCACCGGCCCGCGCCTGCTGACGGTGCCGGACGATCCGTCCGCCGATCGCGTGCGGGGCATGCTGGTGGAGCAGGCACGGGCCCTGATGTGCGATCGCGGCGCCTCCTCGTGGCACTGCCTGTTCCCCTCCGAGATGGACGCCGTCCGCCTGGGGGCCCAGGACGGCCTGCGGCGCATCGGCTGTCAATATCACTGGCACAACCCGGGCTATGCCGACTTCGAGGACTTCCTCTCGCGCCTCGACTCCAAGCACCGCAAGCAAATCCGCCGCGAGCGCCGGGAGGTGCGGGAGAGCGGGATCACGGTGGAGGTCCTGTCCGGCCCGATGATCAGCCCCGACATCTGGCGCGTGTACCACCGGTTTTATTGCTCGACCTTTCACCGCAAATGGGGGCAGCCGCGGTTGACGCTTGAATTCTTCATGCACCTGGGCCGCACCCTGCCCGATCAAACGCTGTTGTTCATGGCCAGAAGGCATGGCGAGTATGTCGCCGGCGCCTTCGCCCTGCGCGACGCGCACACCCTGTACGGCCGGCACTGGGGCTGCAGCGGGAGCCACCGCCACCTGCATTTCGAGGTGTGTTGCTACCAGACCGTCGACTACTGCATACGCCAGGGCCTGCGGCGGCTTGACGCCGGCGCCCAGGGCGAGCACAAGTTGAGCCGCGGCTTCACGCCCGTGCCCACGTGGTCGGTGCACTGGCTGCGCGATCCGCGGTTTGCACTGGCCGTCGCCGGTTTTCTGGAGCGCGAAACGCAGGCCATGCGCGAATACATGACGGCGCTGGAGCAGCACCTGCCCTACCGGCGGAGGACGGAGGCGGGATGAAATCACAACCGTTGTACTGGTTCGGACGGCGGCGTTACGCGGCGGATTTTCCGCCGACGGCGCTGGCCCTCGAGGAGCCCGACGGTCTGCTGGCGGCGGGAGGGGATCTGGGCGCGGAGCGGCTGCTTTCCGCCTACCGGCGCGGCATCTTCCCCTGGTACGGCGAACATCAGCCGATCCTGTGGTGGTCGCCGGATCCGCGCTGCGTGCTGTTCCCGGAGCGCCTGCATGTCCCGCGGCGCCTGCGGCGCACCCTCCGCAGAGGGGGGTTCACCGTGAGCTGCGATCGGGACTTCCAGGGCGTGCTGTCCGGTTGCGCCGGCCCGCGCCGCGGCGGCGGCGGCACCTGGCTCCATGCCGACATGCAGCGCGCCTACCTGCGCCTGCATCAGTTGGGCCACGCGCATTCCGTGGAATGCTGGCGCGCGGGCGCGCTGGCGGGAGGACTGTACGGCGTGGCCCTGGGGCGGGTGTTCTACGGCGAATCCATGTTCAGCCGGATCACCGACGCCTCCAAGGTGGCGCTGGCACATCTGTGCCGGTGGCTGGGGGAATGGGGATATGCGTTCATGGATTGCCAGGTGCATAATTCACATCTGCAGACCCTGGGAGCCGAAATGATCCCGCGCACCACCTTCATCGCCCTGCTGGACCGGCACTGCGAGCAGCCGCCGGCCGCGGGCGCCTGGCGGCTGCCCGCATGAATCAACCCACACGCACGGCCCTGCTGCGGTTCTACGCCACGCCGCCCCATCCCTGCGGCTACCTGCCGGAGCGGCAGGCCACCACGCTGTTCGCCGATCCGGCCGTGCCCAAGACCACGGCGCTGTACAGCCTGCTGTCGGCGCATGGTTTCCGCCGCAGCGGCGGCCATCTCTACCGCCCGCATTGCCATCCCTGCCACGCCTGCGTGCCGGTCCGTCTCCCGGTGCGTGAATTCCGCATGAAGCGGCATCAGGCGCGCTGCTGGGAGAAAAACCGGGACCTTGTCGTTGCCGAGCAATCGCCCGTCTACGATGCGGAACATTATGCGCTGTACCAGCGCTACCTGAAGCGCCGCCATCCGGGCGGCGGCATGGACGACGGCGACGTCCGCCACTACACCGAATTCCTGACCGCCGCCTGGGTGAACACGCGTTTTCTGGAGATGCGGCTCGACGGGCGGCTCATCTGCGTCGCCGTCATCGACGTGCTCGACGACGCCCTGTCGGCGGTATACACCTACTTCGATCCCGAGGCGTCCTCCCGCGGCCTGGGCAAATACGCCGTGCTATATGAAATCGCAAAGGCCCGCGAATGGCGGTTGACCTGGCTCTATCTGGGCTACTGGATCAGGGACTGCCGCAAGATGAGTTACAAGCACGACTACCAGCCGCTGGAATATTTCCGGGACGGGCGCTGGATCCGCGATCCGCCCCCCGCCTAGAGCGGGCCCGGCGCGGATTGTTTTTTGGCGGCCCGTTGGTGCACAATGCGCGCCTTGTCGACAAGCTCCCCGGGCCGCGGGCGTGAACCATGCCGAAGGAAGAACACATTGAAATGGAGGGCAAGGTCATCGAGACCCTGCCCAACACCATGTTTCGCGTCCAGCTGCAGAACGGCCACATCGTCACCGCGCACATCTCGGGCAAAATGCGCAAGCACTACATTCGCATCTTGAACGGCGACATCGTCACCGTCGAACTCACGCCCTACGATCTGAGCAAGGGCCGCATCACCTTCCGCGCCCGTTAATCCCGGGAATCCCCGGCACGCCCCTGCCCGCCGGCCGGGCGGTGCGGCTACAATGTCCCCGTCGCAAACGGGAGGCCGATGATGCTGCGGGTTTGTCTGCGCTGGCTGTGCGGGTTGCTGTTCCGCGTCCGCGTCGAGGGCAACGTCAACGCGGTTCGCGAGAACAGGCTGCTCGTCATCGCCAATCATGAGTCCTTCCTCGACGGGCTGCTGCTCGGATTGTTCCTGCCGCTGCGCCCGACCTTCGTCGTCCATACGCAGGTGCTGAGGAACCCGTTGTTTCGCTTCATCCTCGGTTACGTCCCCCATCTGGCCGTCGATCCGATGAGCCCGCTGGCGATGAAAAAGGTCATCGTCCTGCTTGAATCCAACCAGCCCGTCGTCATCTTCCCGGAGGGCCGCATCACCGTCACCGGCAGCCTGATGAAGGTCTACGACGGCCCCGCCTTCGTCGCCGCCAGGACCGGGGCCACGCTGCTGCCGGTGCGGCTGGACGGCCCGGCGCGTTCCTATTTCAGCCGGCTTTCCGGCCGTCATCCGCGTTCGCTGTTCCCGCGCATCACGCTGACGCTGCTGCCGACCACCCGCCTGCCCATGCCCGAGGCCCCCACCGCCAAGCTGCGGCGCAAGAAGGCCGGCGAGGCGCTGCGCCGGCTGATGCAGGAAATGATCTTCGCCGCACGTCCCGAACAGTCGCTGTTCTCGGCGTTCCTGGACGCCATTGCCGTGCACGGCCGCGGCACGCTGCTGCTGGAGGACATGCGCCAGCGGGAGGAATCCTACGGTCAGCTGCTCAAGACCAGCCTCGCGCTCGGCCGCATCGTGTGCAGGTTCAGCCGCGAAAACGAATGCGTCGGCCTGCTGCTGCCCAACGCCAGCGCCACGGTGGCCCTCATCTTCGGCCTGAGCGCCTTCCGCCGCATTCCGGCGATGCTGAACTACACCGCCGGCAGGGAGGGGCTGCAAAACGCCTGCTTCGTCGCCCGCGTGCGCACCGTCGTCACTTCGCGCAAATTTCTCGAAGCCGCGAAACTGACCGGCACGATGGCCGCGCTGGAAAACGTCCGCGTGCTTTACCTCGAGGATCTCCGCGCCCTGCTGGCCTGGAAGGACAAATTCTGGCTGGCCGCCGCCCTCCTCTTCCCGCGCCTGGCGACGCTGCAAACCTCGCCCTTTGCCCCGGCCGTGGTGCTGTTCACCTCGGGCTCGGAAGGCCGTCCCAAGGGCGTGGCCATCAGCCACAATGCCCTGCTCGCCAACATCGCGCAGATACGCGCCGTGATCGATTTTTCGCCGGCGGACAAATTTTTGATCGCCCTGCCGGTGTTCCACGCCTTCGGACTGACCTGCGGCGCCATCATGCCGCTGGTGACGGGTTGCAGGCTGTTTTTGTACCCCTCGCCGCTGCACTACCGCATCATCCCCGAAATCATCTACGACCGCGGCTGCACGGTGTTGTTCGGCACCAGCACCTTCCTTGGCAATTACGCGAAGTTCGCCCATCCCTATGACTTCTTCCGCCTGCGCTACGTGGTGGCCGGCGCTGAGAAATTGAGCGACGAGGTCCGCAAACTATGGATGGAGAAATTCGGCATCCGCATCCTCGAGGGCTACGGCGCCACCGAATGCGCGCCGGTGCTCGCGGTCAACACGCCCATGGCGAACAAGCCCGGCTCGGTGGGCATGCTGCTGCCCGGCATCGAGCACCGCCTCGACCCGGTGCCCGGCATCGCCGGGGGCGGCGTTCTCCAGGTGCGCGGACCAAACATCATGCTGGGTTACTTTCTCTATGATCAGCCCGGCACCCTGAAGCCGCCGCGCACGGAGCACGGCCTCGGCTGGTACAACACCGGCGACGTGGTCGAGATCGACGGCGACGGCTTCGTCACCATCAAGGGCCGCGTCAGGCGCTTCGCCAAAATCGCCGGCGAGATGGTGTCGCTGGAGGTGGTGGAAAAGATCGCCGCGACGGTTTCGCCCGCGCACCAGCACGCCGCCAGCACGCGAAGCGACGCGAAGCGCGGCGAGGCGCTGGTATTGTTCACCACCGACGCGGCCCTGAGCCGCGAGGCGCTGGTGCAGGCGGCGCGGACGCAGGGCGCGCCCGAACTGGCCGTGCCGCGGCGGATCATGCCCATGAAGCAGCTGCCGTTGCTTGGCACCGGCAAGATCGACTATGTCGCGTTGAAAAAACTCGCGGATTCTTGAGGTCGCGGCGAATGCACACCGTTCCGGTCATCGATGTCAAGGCGGGACAGGTCGTGCGCGCCGTGGCCGGCCGCCGCGAGGAATACCGGCCGTTGTGCAGCAAGCTTTGCGATTCCAGCGAACTGGGGACGGTCGTGGAGGCGTTGCTCATCCTGCATCCCTTCGACACGTTCTACCTCGCCGACATCGACCGTATCATGGGTTGGGGCGACAACCGCGCGGCCATCGCCGCGCTTTGCAAGCAACATCCGCAATCCGAATTCTGGCTGGACGCCGGCTTTGCACGTCCCGCCGATCTCAACTGGCTTGCAGATCACCACAACATCACGCCGGTCCTGGGCAGCGAAAGCATGGGAGATCTGGATGAATACGAGGCGCTGCTCAAGGCCACGGGGCGAAATTGCATCCTGTCGCTGGATTACCAGCGCGGCCGCTTTCGCGGGCCGGTGGAACTCGGCCGTCGCCGGGATTTGTGGCCGGAGAGGATGTTGATCATGGAATTGGATCGCGTCGGCACCGGCAGCGGCCCGCATATTGACCGGCTGGCGGAGCATGCCGCGGAGCGGCGCCATTATCAGGTCTATGCCGCCGGCGGCGTGCGCGGCATCGATGATCTGCGCCGCCTGGAAGAGGCACACGTGGACGGCGCCTTGATCGCCACCGCCCTCCACGACGGCACGCTGAATCACCAGGCCCTCGCGCATTTCGAGCGCCGGCCGTCAGCCTGAATTCAGCATCCGGCGCAGGCGCTCCAGATCGGCGGGGGTGTCCACGCCGAAGCCGGTGGGTTCCTCCGCCTCGGCCACCGCGATGTGCGCGCCGTAATACAGGGCGCGCAACTGCTCCAGCTGTTCGGTCTGCTCCAGCGCGCAGGGCGGCAGATCGGCATAACGTTTCAGAAAGCCCGCGCGATAGGCGTACAGGCCGATGTGGCGGAAGTACGGCTGGGCGACGGGCCACTTCGAAGCGGCGGCGGCCTGAAAGTGCGCACGGTCCCAGGGGATGGGCGCGCGGCTGAAATACAGCGCCCGGCCCTGCGCATCCATCGCCACCTTCACGACGCCAGGGTCAAAAACGTCGCGGGGTTCCGTGATGCGCTCGCAAAGCGTGGCCATGCTGGCGTCATGATCGGAGGCCAGCAACTCCGCCACCTGCCGGATGGCGCGCCCGGGCATCAGCGGCTCGTCGCCCTGCAGATTCACGATGATGTCGTCATCGGGATACCCCTCCCGCCGCACCACCTCGGCGATGCGATCGGCGCCGGAGGCGTGCGTGGCCGCGGTCATGCGCACGCGGGCGTTGAATTTTTCCGCGGCGGTGCGGATGCGCTCGTCATCAGTGGCGATCACCACCGCCTCCGCACCACTGGCGCGCGCGCGATCGTAGACATGCTGGATGAGCGGCCTGCCGCATAAATCCAGCAGCGGCTTGCCGGGCAGGCGGGTCGAGGCGTGGCGCGCGGGAATGATGACCCTGAACTTCATGCATCCTCACCCCCGCCCCTCTCCCGCGTGCGGGGAAGGTCGATGGCTACCCGGCAAGACGTTCCATCTCCTCGTCGGTCAGCGTGCGCGCCTCGTCCTCCAGCATCACCGGGATGCCGTCCTTGATCGGATACGCCAGGCGCGCCGATCGCGAGATCAACTCCTGTTTCTCCTTATCGTAAATCAAGGGCCCCTTGGTCACGGGGCAGACCAGGATCTCCAGCAGCTTGGCGTCCATATCCCTTCCTCCTCAACAATTCAAGCAGACGCCGTTCAAAGACGGCGGGCAGTTCCGCCTCGATGGGCAGGTACCAGTGTTCCATGCCGGCGAAACGTTCGCATTTTACCGCGTCCTTCTCGGTCATGATCACCGGCAGGTCGTCATTGAAATTGATTTCCTCGCGCCGGAAAACGTGGTGATCCGGGAACCGGTGGCAGTGCGGCTGGTAGCCCAGCACGCGCAGCAGATGGAAGAAGTCATCCGGATTGCCGGTGCCGGCCACGGCGTGCACCTGCTGCGGGCCGGGCGTGGCGCCCTGGCGCGATCGGGAGCTGGGCGCGACCGGCTGCGGGACGCCGGGCACGTATTTCATGGGGAACTCGCCCCGTCCGGCGATGCCGTGGGTCACGATGATGTCCACGTCCCGCAGCCGCGAGATCGGCTCGCGCAGCGGTCCCGCCGGCAGGCAGTAGCCGTTGCCGTGGCGGCGGACGCCGTCGATGACGGCGATTTCGAGGTCCCGCCGCAGCGCGTAGTGCTGCAGGCCGTCGTCGCTCAGGATGAGATCGCAGCCCTGGTGGCGGATGAGCGCCTCGGCGGCGGCGTGGCGATCCGGGCCCACGGCGATCGGCGCCCGGGTGTGGCGCGCCAGCAGCACCGCCTCATCGCCCACGGTGGCGGGATCGCTGTCCGGCCGCACCTGCTGCGGCCACTGCCGCGCGCGCCCGCCGTGGCCGCGGCTGACGATGCCGGGACGGTAGCCCTGCGCGGACAGGAAGCGGTGCAGCCAGATCACCAGCGGGGTCTTGCCGGTGCCGCCCACGGCGATGTTGCCGACCACGATGACCGGCGCGGGCAGCGACTCGGGATTGATCAGGCGCGTGAGATAGATCTGCCGCCGCAGCAGCACCACGCCGGTGTAAACCCAGGACAGGGGCAGCAGCAGGGCGCTTGTAGGATGCGGCTGATACCAGAGTTCCTGCAAGTAGTTTGACAACCCCATGATCACGCGATCAGGGTTCGGACTGATCCGGCGGGGTTTCCGTGGCGAAGGAGATGTGCACCAGCCCCAGCTGGCTGGCCACGTCGAGGACACGGATGACGCTTTGATGGGTGGCCTGCGCGTCGGCCTGAACGACGATCGGCGGCTCCTTGAGATCCCTCGCCGCCTCGCCGAGGGCCCGCTTCAGCGTCGCGGGCTGCGAATTCACCAGCATCTGGCCATTGACCGCGTAACGCCCCTCCTTGTCGACGCTGACCTCGATGGTCCGCGGTTTTTCCCGCTCCGTGCTGCTGTTGCTGGCCTTTGGCAGCGTCAGATTGATGTGGCTGGGATTGAGAAACGTCGTGGAGACCATGAAAAAAATCAACAACAACAGCACCACGTCGATGAGCGAGGTGACGTTGATGTCGATGTGATCGTCGGGGGTGTTGCCGGTGAAATTCATGGGCGATGCTCAACGTGGCTCCGTGGAGGCGGGCCTGCGCGCCCGCGGCGCGCGGCGCGCGGCGGGCGGCCGGGTCAGCGTTTCGTCCGGCTCGCCGTACACGCCCTCGCGTTCGCGATCGCCGTGCAGGATCTCGACCATCTTGATCGCCTCCTGCTCCATGTCCAGGACCAGGCCGTTCACCTTGCCGCGCAGATAACGGTGGCACAGGAGCGCGGGGATGCCCACGCACAGGCCGGCGGCGGTGGTGATGAGCGCCATGCCGATGCCCCCGGCCAGCGCCTGCGGATCGCCGGCGCCGTGCAGGTTGAGCGCCGTGAACATCCGGATCATGCCGATCACGGTGCCAAGCAGGCCCATCAGCGGCGAGACGGCGGCGATCGATCCCAGCATGTCCAGATAACGGCTCAAGTCGTGCGCCACGTGGCGCCCGACCTCTTCGATGGCCTCCTTCATGACGGTGCGATCGTGGTGGCGGTTGAGCAGGCCAGCGGCCAGCACCCTGCCGAGCGGCGAGCCGGCGCGCAGCTCGTTGATGCGGCGGTTGTCCAGAACGCCTGACCGGGCCATCTGCCAGACCTGGCCCACCAGATTGTCGGGAAGCACGCGATGACGTTGCAGTGACCAGAGCCGTTCCACCACGATGGCCAGCGCGGCCACGGAACTGAGGACGATGAGCAGCATGACCCAGCCGCCAACTTTGAGAATTTCAAACACCGGCGTGCAATCTCCCGTAGGTGGTGTCCCGCGCGCAGACCATAGCAGAGGATGACGCCGGCGAAAAGAGCCGGTCAGAAATCATCGGAGTACCAATAGTGCCGGTGCGCGCGGCGGTAGCCGACCGGCGCCGCCGGCTCCGCGCCCAGACGCCACTCGATCGCGCCATCGGCGTCGGTGGAAAACGCCGCTGCGCCGGCCTCGCGATAGCGTTCGCGCACGCCGGGATGCGGATGGTGGAAGCGGTTACGGTAGCCGACGGGATAGAACACGTAATGCGGCGCCACCGCGGCGATGAAGGCCGGCGTCGAGGAGGTCCTGCTGCCATGGTGCGGCGCCACCAGCGCCCCGGCCCGCAGCGCCGCCGGCCGCGTGCGCAGCAGCTCCTGTTCGGCGCGGGCCTCGATATCGCCGGTCAGCAGCAGGCTCGCGCCCGCCGCCGCGGCGACGCGCAGCACGCAGGAGGAATTGTTCGCCGAGGAGAATTCACCCGGCGGCGGATGCAGCACCTCGAAATCGACGTCGTCCCAGCGCCAGCGCTGCCCGGCCTCGCAGGGACGCGCGCCGGCGTATGCCAGCCGCCCCGGCACGCTGCTCAGCACGCTGCCAACGGGGAATTCCCGCAATACGCTGGCCGCGCCGCCGATGTGATCGTTGTCGCCGTGGCTCACCATGAGCATGTCGATCCGGCGCACGCCTTCGTGGTACAGGAATGGCACCACCACGCTGCTGCCGGTGTCGAAGCGCGGATGGAGCGCCGGTCCGGCGTCGAAGACCAGCGCATGGGCGTGCGTGCGCACCACCGCCGAGAGCCCCTGCCCCACGTCCAGCAGCGTGAACCACGCCTCGCCCGGCGGGGGCCGATCCTGCCCGGCCCAGAGCAGCGGCGACATCCACAGCAATCCCAGCGCGCGCCCCGGCACGCCGCGCGGCATCAGCAGCAGCGCCGCGCCCACGAACGCGCACGCGCCCATCCACGGCGCCGGCGCGGTCTGATGCCACACCGCGCCCGGCCAGGCCGCCAGCGGCTCCAGAAAATTCCACAAGCCCTGCAACGCCAGCAAGGCGCCGCTCAGGAACCAGTAGCCGAGGAAAGGCCAGAGCAGCAACAGCGCCGTGCCGGCGAGCACCAGCGGCACGACCACGAAGCTGACCCACGGCACGGCCACGAGATTGGCGAGCGGCCCCAGCACGGGGTTCTGCTCGAACAACAACATCATGAGCGGCGCCAGCCCCACGGCGATGGCCACGTGCGTGCGGGTGAGCTTCCACCACAAGCCGCCCTGCCCGCGGCGGCCGCCGGTGCTGTAGAGCAGGATCGCCACGGCGACGAACGACAGCCAGAATCCCACCGCCAGCACCGCCGCCGGATCGAGGAGCAGCACCGCGATCAAGGCCGCCATGAGACAGTCCAGCTCGCGCCGGGGCCGCTCCGCCCACAGCATCCACATCGCGGCGCCGATCATGATGACCGTGCGCTGGGTGGGCACGGAGAATCCCGCGAGCAGGCCGTAGGCCAGCGCCGCCAGGAACCCCGTCAGCGCGGCCACGCGCGGCGCCGGGATCAAGAGCAGCGTGCGGCCGGGCAGGCGCCACAGCCAGCCGCCCAGAAAATAGCCGAGGCCCGCAAGCAGGCCGATATGCAGCCCGGAAATGGCGACCAGATGGCCGACGCCGGTGCGGAAGAACACGCGCCATTGCTCGGGGCTGATGCCGTCCTGGGCGCCGATCGCCAGCGCGATGACCACGCCCGAAAGCGGATGAAAACCGACGGCCTCGCGCAACCGCGCCTGCAATCCGGCGCGCATCGTGTCCACCGATAGGCCGGCTGCGGCCAGCCTGCGCGCGGGTGCCTCGTCGACCACGTAGCCGGTCGCGCGGATGCCCTGCTGGTAGAGCCATTTCTCGTAATCGAAGCCGCCGGGATTGGACAGGCCATGCGGCCGCTTCAGGCGCACCGCGAACCGCCAGCGCTCGCCGCTGCGGGGACCTTCCCGCGGGTGCGACCAGTCCAGCCGCACGCGGCCGCAGCCGGGCTGCGCCCCGCCATTCCCTGCCAGCGCTTCGATGTCGAACATGAAGCGGTCGCGATCCTCGATCCGCTCCGGCAGGCCGATCACACGACCCTCCGCGATCACCGTCTCGCCCTCCAGCGCCGGCGGGAGCTGCACCGCGAGAATCCCGTGCGCGCGCAAAAGCGCCCAGCCAAAACCGGCCGCCGCCCACAACAGCGGCATCCAGGACGGGCGCCGCCACGCGACCAGGCCGGCGACGGGCAAAACCAGCGCCCACGAGGGAGGGGGCAGATGCGCCTGCATCTGCAGGATCAGATCGCCCAGCAGAAAGGCCAGCGCCGCGACCGCCGGCGGATGCCGGCCTCCGTCGCGCGCGCGCCATGAAGACTGGGGCATCGCCGCCAGGACGTTAAAGCGTATGCGGGCGCAACCTGCCGCCCTCGAGCAACAGCACGCGATCCATCTGCCCGGCGAGCCTTTGATCGTGCGTCGCCACGACCAGGCTGGTGCCGAGCCTTTGATTCAACTCCAGCATCAGGGCGAACACCTGGGCGGCGGTATCGCGGTCGAGATTGCCGGTGGGCTCGTCGGCCAGCACGCAGGCGGGTGAATTGATCAGGGCGCGGGCGATGGCGGTACGCTGCCGCTCGCCGCCGGACAACTCGCCGGGCTTGTGCGCCAGGCGCGCGCCCAGCCCCACGCGCGCCAGCATTTCCGCGGCGCGCGCGGCGGCCGCGGCCGGCGGCCGGCCGGCGATCAGGAGCGGCATGGCGACGTTCTCCAGCGCGGTGAATTCCGGCAGCAGGTGATGGAACTGGTAGACGAAGCCGAGCGCGCGATTGCGCAACCGCCCGCGCTCGTCATCGGGCAGCGCGCTCATCGACCGCCCCAGGACCTGCACGCCGCCCGCCGTCGGCACGTCGAGGCCGCCCAGGAGATGCAGGAGCGTGCTCTTGCCCGAGCCCGAGGCGCCGACGATGGCCAGCCGCTCCCCGGCGGCGACGTCCAGATCGACGCCCAGCAGCACCGGCACCCGCAGCGGGCCGTCGCTGAAGGTCTTCTGCAACTCCCGGCACGTCAGCACGACCTCACTCATAACGCAGCGCCTCCGCGGGCTGGGTGCGGGCCGCGCGCCAGGCCGGATAGAGCGTCGCCAGCAGGCACAGCGCGCCGCCCACCGCCAGCACCACGCCGACGTCCGGCCAGCGCAAATCGGACGGAATGTCGCTGATGTAATACACCGTCGGGTCGAACACCTTGAAGTGCAGCGATTGCTCAAGCAATCGCATGATCGCCGGCAGATGCAGGGCCAGCACCACGCCGGCCGCGCCGCCCAGCAGCATGCCGGACGCGCCGATCACGATCCCCTGGGCGATGAAGATCTGCATGACCTGCCGGGTGCGCAATCCCAGCGTACGCAGGATGGCGATGTCCGCCTGCTTGTCGATGACCACCATGACCAGCGTGGCTACGATGTTGAACACCGCCACCGCCACGATCAGCGACAGGATCACGAACATCATCACCTTCTCGGTCTTGAGCGCGTGAAAGAAGCTCACGTGCTCCTCGGTCCACGGCACGGCGCGATAACGACCGCCGGCGGCGGCGTTGAGGGCCGCGGCCACCTCCGGCGCGGCGAAGGCGTCGTCGAGCTTGAGCCGCAGCCCGCTGACGCCGTCCGGCAGGCGGAAGAATCGCGCGGCGTCCTGCATGTGCACCACCGCCGTCGCCGTGTCGTATTCCTGCGTGCCGACTTCGAACACGCCGGCCACGGTGAAGCGCTTCGAACGCGGCAGCACGCCGGCGGGCGTGGCGACGGGCTGCGGCGAGATCACCGTCACCTTGTCGCCCACGCCGGCGCGCAGCGCCCGCGCCAGGCCCCCGCCCAGCACGATCGCGAATTGCCCCGGCGCCAGGTCCTGCAGGCGCCCCTCCACCATCTTGTCGGCGAGCGACAGGGCCTGTGACTGCGCCGGCAGGATGCCGCGCAACCGCACCCCGTTGACGTAGCCGGCGTGCACGATCATGGCCTCGCCCTCCACCTCCGGGGCGATGGCCCGCACCCGCGGCTGGCGCTGCAGCCGCTCTTCCAGGCTTTTCCAGTCCGCCAGCGTCCCCCCCTCCGCCGCCGGCCGCACCCACACGTGCGCGGTCATGCCGAGGATGCGCCCGCGCAATTCCCGCTCGAAGCCGTTCATCACCGAGAGGATCACGATCAACGCCATGATGCCGAGCGTCACGCCCAGAAGCGAGCTCAGCGAGATGAAGGAGATGAAGCGGTTGCGGCGCCGGGCGCGCAGATAGCGCAGGCCGATGCGCAGGGTCAGCGGCAGGTGCATGCGACGCTCAGCCGGGGGATTGCTCATTCATAACGCAGCGCCTCCGCCGGCGGCGACGCCGCCGCGCGCCAGGCGGGATAAAGGGTGGCCAGAAGACAAAGCACGAGGGCGGTGATCACGATCACCGCCACGTCGAGGCCGTGGACGTCCGAGGGCACCTGGCTCAGGAAGTACACGTCCGGCGGCAGGAAGCGCACGCCCGAGGCCTGCTCGATAGAGCGGGCGATGTTGTGGATGTGTCGCGCCAGATAGACGCCGCCGGCGCCGCCGGCGGCCGCGCCGACGCCGCCCACGATCATGCCCTGGGTGATGAACACCCCCATCACCCGCCGACGCGCCAGGCCCAGCGTGCGCAGGATGGCGATGTCGGCGAGCTTGTCGCGCACCACCATGACCAGCATCGACACGATGTTGAAGGCCGCCACCAGCACGACCAGAAGCACGATGATGAACATCATCGACTTCTGGCTTTTGAGCGCCTTGAAGAAATTGACGTAAAACTGCGTCCAGTCGGCGACGGCGTAATCATCGTCCAGCGCCTGCATTACGTCGTCCTTGAGCGCGGGCGCCGCCAGCGCGTCGTCGAAGCGCAGCCGCACGCCGCTCACGCCCCTGCCCATGTGGAACAATCCGGCGGCGTCGTCCAGGTGCATCAGCGCCAGCGTCGAGTCGAATTCGTACATGCCGACGTCGAAGATGCCGGCCACCGTGAAACGCTGCAGCTCCGGAATGATCTCGTCCGGCCCGCCGCCGGGCTGCGGCGCGATCACGTTCAGGGGATCGCCCACATGCGCGTGCAGTTTTTCCGCCAGCGCCCGGCCCAGGATCACGCGGCGCGATCCGGGCGCGAGATCCGAGAGCCGCCCCTGCCGCAGGTGATCGCCGATCACCGACACGCGCTCCTCCACGCCCGGCATGACGCCGTAGACCACGATGCCGTTGACGCTGCCCGCGTGCGTGACCATCGCCGCGGAGCGTATGAACGGGGCGGCGCCGGTGACGTGCGGCAGGCGCGACAGGCGCCCGGTCAGCGCCGGCCAGTCGGTGATGACGTGCACGCGCCGGAACACGGTGGCGTGCGCCAGCACGCCGAGGATGCGGCGGTGCAGTTCGCGCTCGAAGCCGTTCATCACCGACAGCACCACGATGAGCGCCGCCACGCCGAGCGCCACGCCCATGATCGAGGTGGCGGAGATGAACGAGATGAAGTGATTGCGGCGCCGGGCGCGGGTGTAGCGTGCTCCAATGTAGACCGGCAGGGGACGGAACATGCGCGGATTATACGGAAAAAGCCTCGCCGGAGTTGTGGAATAATGGCGGCATGCACGCGGGGGACGTCAACATCCTGGCCATCGACACCGCCACCGACGCCTGCTCGGCGGCGGTGCTCGCGGGCGGCGCGGTGCACGAGCGCTTCGAAATCGCGCCCCAGCGGCATGCGGAAATGATCCTGCCCATGATCGAGGCGGTGCTGGTGGAGGCCCGCCTGCAACTGCGGGCCCTGCACGCCCTTGCCTTCGGCCGCGGGCCCGGCGCCTTCACCGGCGTGCGCATCGGCACCGCGGTCATGCAGGGCATCGCGCTCGGCACCGGGTTGCGGCTCATCCCGGTGTCATCGCTGGCGGCGCTGGCTTGCGGCTGCGGTGAGGCCGGCGATGCATTCATACTGGGCGCCTTCGACGCCCGCCGCGACGAGGTGTACCTGGGCGGCTACCAGGTCCATGACCGGCGGGTGGCGACGCTGGTGCCGGAGCGGGTCTGCGCGCCGGCATCCGCGCCCGCGCTGCCGCCGGGGACATGGGTGGGCGCGGGGCCCGGCTTTGCCGCGATGGACGGCATGCTGGGCCGGCACTACGGCCGGCAGCTGAAATCCATCGCCGCTGATCGCCTCCCCCGCGCCCGCCACGTGGCGTTGCTGGCGCGTGAACTCCACCTGGCGAACGACACCAGGGACGCCGCCGACGCCCTGCCTTCCTATATTCGCGACGAGGTGGCCCAGCCGCGCCCCGCCGGGGGATCGCCGTGAGCAACAAAACCATCTCCATGACGCCGCTGCTTTACGATTATCTGCTGGCGGTCTCGCTGCATGAGCCGGCGCTGCTGCGCGAGCTGCGCGAGGAGACCGCGCGGCTGCCGCAGGCCAGCATGCAGATCGCCCCGGAACAGGGGCAGTTCATGGGGCTGATGGTGAAATTGATGGGCGTGCGCCGGGCGCTCGAGATCGGCGTTTTCACCGGCTACAGCGCCCTGTCCGTCGCCTTGCGCCTGCCGGCGGAGGGCCGCCTCATCGCCTGCGATATAAGTGAAAGATGGACTACCATCGCCCGGCGTTACTTCACGCGGGCCGGCGTGGCGGAAAAAATCGACCTGCGCATCGCCCCCGCCCTCGATACCCTCAATGCATTGCTGGCGACCGGACAGGGCGGCAGCTTCGATCTCGCCTTCATCGACGCCGACAAGGAGAATTACATCGCCTACTACGAGGCCTGCCTCAAGCTGCTGCGCCGCGGCGGCCTCATCATGGCGGACAACGTGCTGTGGGACGGCAAGGTTGCTGATCCGATTCAGAACGACAGCGCGACCCTCGCCCTGCGCGCCTTCAATGCCCATGTGCACGCCGATGCGCGCGTCGAACTCAGCATGCTGCCGCTTGCCGATGGCCTGGCGTTGATTTTGAAATTATGAAAAACCACAAGCCTTAGTGATCCCCCTTGCAAAGGGGGGCGTTATCCACAGGGACTTCCCATTTTTCTGTAATCATTCTGTCACGCGGCCAAGCCCGTGTTATCCCCATGTTGTCCACCCGCCTTCCCCAAATGTATTGAATCTAATATATTCAGAATAATACACAACATATTGTGGTAAAAAGGATAGTTGACCGCATCAGATTGTGGTGCTATGTTACTTCCAGACTGCTTCCAGGCAGCATAAACAAGCGAATTCCGGCCGGGTTTCGCCGTTTCAAATCGGGGAACGTTGCGTCAGGCGGACCGGCAGAAGTTAGAAAAATTTCAAGGGAGAGAGCGAATTATGGGTTTAGACAGCGCCACCGCCCGGCCCAAGATGGCAACCACGGTCGCGGGACAGACCACCGAACTGGTGGAGCAGACCGTAAACCTGAACATACCCAGCGACACGGAATTAAGCGCCACCACCCCCGGGCAGTACCGCGTCATCCGCCGCAACGGCAAGCTGACCACCTTCGATCAGAACAAAATCGCCGTGGCCCTGACCAAGGCCTTCCTGGCCGTGGAAGGCGGCAGCGCCGCCGCCTCGACCCGCATCCACGAAACCGTCAGGACCCTGACCGAGCAGGTGGTGCGCGCCATCACCCGCCGGCTGCCCGGCGGCGGCACCGTCCACATCGAGGACATCCAGGACCAGGTGGAGCTGGCGCTGATGCGCGCCGGCGAACACAAGGTGGCGCGCGACTACGTGCTGTACCGGGAGGAGCGCAACCGCGCCCGCGCCGCGGAGAAGGCCGCCGCCGAGGAGGCGCGGCGGCCGCCGGCCCTGCGCGTGACGCTGGCGCACGGCGCCCAGACGCCGCTGGACGAGGCGCGCCTGGAACGCCTGGTGCGCGAGGCCTGCGCCGGCCTGGCCGAGACCCATCCCCAGGTCGTGATCGAGGAGACCAAGCGCAATCTGTTCGACGGCGTCGCCGAAAAGGACGTCGCCAAGGCGCTCATCATGGCCGCCCGCACCTTCATCGAGAAGGAGCCGAACTATTCCTACGTCGCCGCCCGCCTGCTGCTGGACAGTCTGCGGCATGAGGCGCTGTCCTTCGTGTTCGACCGGCCCATGGCCGCCACCCAGCAGGAGATGGGCGAGCGCTACGGCGAATATTTCAAGGCCTACATCAAGCGCGCCACCGATCTGGAGCTGATGGACAGGCGCCTGTGCAACTACAACCTGGACATGCTGGCCGCGGCGCTGAAACCGGAACGCGACTTCCAGTTCACCTACCTGGGCCTGCAGACGCTCTACGACCGCTATTTCCTGCACAGCAAGGGCGTGCGCTTCGAACTGCCGCAGGTCTTCTTCATGCGCGTGGCCATGGGACTGGCCATCAACGAACTGGAGCCGGAGAAGCGCAGCATCGAGTTCTACGACCTGCTGTCCTCGTTCGACTTCATGTCCAGCACGCCGACGCTGTTCAATTCCGGCACGCTGCGGCCGCAGTTGTCGTCCTGCTATCTCACCACGGTTGCGGATGATCTGGACGGCATTTTCAATGCCATCAAGGACAACGCCCTGCTCTCCAAGTACGCGGGCGGGCTCGGCAACGACTGGACGCCGGTGCGCGGCATGGGCGCCCACATCAAGGGCACCAACGGCAAGTCGCAGGGCGTGGTGCCGTTCCTCAAGGTCGCCAACGACACCGCGGTGGCCGTCAATCAGGGCGGCAAGCGCAAGGGCGCCCTGTGCTCCTACCTCGAAACCTGGCACATCGACATCGAGGAATTCCTCGAGCTGCGCAAGAACACCGGCGACGATCGCCGCCGCACCCACGACATGAACACCGCCAACTGGGTGCCGGACCTGTTCATGAAGCGCGTGATCGAGAACGGCGAGTGGACGCTGTTCTCGCCGGACGAGACGCCGGATCTGCACGACCTCACGGGCCAGGCCTTCGAGGAGCGCTACCGCCATTACGAGGACAAGGCCCGGCGCGGCGAGCTCAAAAACACCAAGACCCTGCGCGCCGCCGATCTGTGGCGCAAGATGCTGGGCATGCTCTACGAGACCGGCCACCCGTGGATCACGTTCAAGGATCCCTGCAATGTGCGCTCGCCGCAGCAGCACGCGGGCGTGGTGCACAGCTCCAACCTCTGCACCGAGATCACGCTCAACACCTCCAGCAGCGAGATCGCCGTGTGCAACCTCGGCTCGATCAACCTCGCCCAGCACATCCGGGACGGCCAGCTGGATCTGCCCAAGCTCGAGCGCACGGTGCGCACGGCCATGCGCATGCTGGACAACGTCATCGACATCAACTACTACAGCGTGCCCACGGCGCGCAATTCCAACCTGCGCCACCGCCCCGTCGGCCTCGGCATCATGGGGTTCCAGGACGCGCTGTACCAGTTGCGCATCCCCAACGAATCCATGGAGGCCGTCGAATTCGCCGATCGCTCCATGGAAGCGGTGAGTTTCTGCGCGATCATGGCCTCGACCGAGCTGGCCGAGGAGCGCGGCACTTACTCCAGCTATCAAGGCTCGCTGTGGAGCCGCGGCATCCTGCCCATAGACTCGATCCGCCTGCTGGAGGACAGCCGCGGCGGCTACCTCGACGTCGACCGCACCGCCACGCTGAACTGGAGCGCGCTGCGGGCGCGCGTCCAGCGCGTCGGCATGCGCAACTCCAACACCATGGCCATCGCGCCGACCGCCACCATCTCCAACATCTGCGGCGTGGTGCAGTCCATCGAGCCGACCTACCAGAACCTGTACGTCAAATCGAACCTGTCGGGCGAGTTCACCGTCGTCAATCCCTATCTGGTGCGCGATCTCAAGAAGCTGGGCCTGTGGGACGAGGTCATGGTGAACGACCTCAAGTACTACGACGGCTCGGTGTCGCCCATCGATCGCATCCCCGGGGACTTGAAGAAGCTCTACGCCACCGCCTTCGAGATCGATCCGCGCTGGCTGGTGGAGGCGGCCGCGCGCCGCCAGAAATGGATCGATCAGGCGCAGTCGCTCAACCTGTACCTGGCCGAGCCCAACGGCAAGAAGCTCGACAATCTCTACAAGCTGGCCTGGGTGCGCGGGCTCAAGACCACCTACTACCTGCGCTCCATCGGCGCCACGCACGTGGAGAAGAGCACGCTGGCCGAGGGCAAGCTGAACGCGGTCAAGAACGAAATGACGGACGGCGACGCGCCGAAGGCCTGCTCCATCACCGACCCCGAATGTGAATCCTGCCAGTAAGGAGACCAGAAACCATGCTGAACTGGGAAGACCCGATTAGCGCGCTGAAGTCAAAACCCACCCCGCATTTCGATCCGCAGGTGGCGGGGCTGGCCGCCGAAGCCGTGGCCGACACCGCTTCGCAGGCGGCACCGGCGCCCGCGGCCGTGGAAATGCCGCAGTTCACGCCGCGCGTGACCGTCGGCACCGACGCCAACGGCGAGCAACACGGCGTCACCGGCCTGGAGGAGGTCGAGTTCGGCGCCCACCGCCTGTCGGTCGACGACAAGCGCATGATCAACTGCCGCGCCGACGTCAACCAGCTGGTGCCGTTCAAGTACCAGTGGGCCTGGCAGAAGTACCTTGACGCCTGCGCCAACCACTGGATGCCGCAGGAAATCAACATGAACGCCGATATCGCGCTGTGGAAGGATCCGCACGGCCTCACCGAGGACGAGCGCCTGATCGTCAAGCGCAACCTCGGCTTTTTCTCCACAGCCGACTCGCTGGTGGCCAACAACCTGGTGCTGGCGGTGTACCGCCACATCACCAACCCGGAGTGCCGCCAGTACCTGCTGCGCCAGGCCTTCGAGGAGGCGCTGCACACGCACGCCTACCAGTATTGCGTGGAGAGCCTGGCGCTGGACGAGGCCGAAATCTTCAACATGTACCGCGAGGTGCCGGCGGTGCACGACAAGTCGGCCTGGGCCATGCGCTTCACCAACAGCCTGGGCGATCCGAATTTTCACACCGGCACCTACGACGCCGACCAGCGCCTGCTGCGCGATCTGATCGCCTTCTATGTCGTTTTCGAAGGCATCTTCTTCTACGTCGGCTTCGTGCAGGTGCTGTCCATGGGCCGCCGCAACAAGATGACCGGCGTCGCCGAGCAGTTCCAGTACATCATGCGCGACGAATCGATGCACATGAATTTCGGCATCGACGTCATCAACCAGATCAAGATCGAGAATCCGCAGTTGTGGACGGCCGCGTTCCGCGACGAAATGACCCGGCTCATCCGCGAGGGCGTGGAACTCGAGGTGCGCTACGCCCGCGACACCATGCCGCGTGGCGTGCTGGGACTGAACGCCGCCATGTTCGAGGAATACCTGCACTTCATCGCCAACCGGCGCTGCGCGCAGATTGGCCTGCCCGAGCAATACCCGGGGGCGACGAATCCGTTTCCATGGATGAGCGAGGTGATCGACCTCAAGAAGGAGAAGAACTTCTTCGAGACGCGCGTCACCGAGTACCAGACAGGCGGTGCTTTAAGCTGGGATTGACGGGGGCACCTCTCCTCTCCAGCTTCACAGGCACCGTCTCCTTACGCGCCCGCGCCCGCGGGCGCTTTTTTTGATTGGCTGTTTTTCTCTGAATAAGTCCATCCTGGACTTTTCAGAGCCGGGAAACAAAATGCGACCCGGACTCGTGGCCGCGGGACGGCTCTTTCGGGGAGGGGCGCAGCGGCTGCTCCCGCACCAAAGCTACGCTCACCACGTCGCAGCCGCGGATTTTGTTTCCCTCCGTTTCTCAGCAGCGGACATGCTGCTGAGAAACGCCGGTGCATCCATGTACCGGATACCCGATTTTTTGTATGGCCTACTCTCAAGCCGCATTGCGCAGGGCGGCGATGCGTTCCTCGAGCGGCGGATGGCTCATGAACAGGCGCATGAATCCGCCGTCACGGCCGCCGGAGATGCCGAAGGCCGCCAGCTGCTGCGGCAGACGGGGAGGCTCGTAGGCCGCCTGCAGCCGCTCCAGCGCGGCAATCATCTTGTCGCGGCCCGCGAGCCGGGCGCCGCCGGCGTCGGCGCGGAATTCGCGCTGGCGGCTGAACCACATCACGATGATGCTGGCCAGAATGCCGAACACCAGCTGGGCCACCATCACCGTCAGCCAGTAGCCGGGGCCATAACCATAATTGCGGTTGTCGCCCCGCGATAGCGCCTGATCAACGATGAAGCCGACCACCCGCGACAGGAAGAACACGAACGTGTTCAGGACGCCCTGGATCAGGGCCATCGTGACCATGTCGCCGTTGGAGACATGGGTGATTTCATGCCCCAGCACGGCCTCGGCCTCGGCCTGATCCATCTGCCGCAGGAGACCGGTGCTGACCGCGACCAGCGCATGATCGCGGTCCATGCCGGTGGCGAAGGCATTGATGTCGGGGCTGTCATAGACGGCCACCTCCGGCATGCCGATGCCGGCGGCCCGTGCATGATGCGACACGGTTTGCAACAGCCACGCCTCGGCGGCGTTGGCGGGCTGCTCGATGACCCGCGCGCCGGTGGAAATCTTGGCCAGGAACTTGGACATGGCCAGCGAAATGAACGAGCCGGTCATGCCGATGACACCCGCCGCCGCCAGTAAATTCATCAGATCGATGTGCACGCCCCGCTGGTACAGGGCGGTTTCAAGCCCCAGGACCTTGAGGACAAAGGAAATGACCACCATGACCGCGATATTGGTGGCCAGGAATAAAAGCAAGCGACGCATTGCAGTCCCCTCTCGTTGGAATATCCGGTGCAGATTAGATGGGGTTTGCAGCCTTTCGTTTCAATGGCGGTTTCATTGTATAATTCAAATTAATTGATATATATAATATATTGATAATAAAACATAAATTATATCATCTTGAAGTAAAATCTCAATCGCAGATTTCCACACCATCCACGCGCCGGTAACCGCGCGGCAGTTTGTTGCCGCGCCGGCCCCGCGGACCACGGAAGGCGGCGAGGTCGGCGGATTTCAACGTCACCCAGCGCTGGCCGGAATGCAGCTTGAGGCTCTTGCCCGTGGGGATCACCGCGAGCGCGGCAAGGCCATCCTCGCCCGCCGCCAGCGCCTCCGGCTTGATGCTGATCAATTTCAGCCCCTTGCCCTTGTTCAGGACCGGCAGCTCCTTGACGGGAAACAACGTCAAGCGCCCCTCCTTCGATACGACGGCGATTTCGTCCGTATCGGCGGCCTGTACTTCCACGGGACGGATGACGCCGGCGCCCGCCGGCGCTCTGAGCACGGCCTTGCCCGCCTTGTTCTTGGCGTACAGCGCTTCAAGCCTGGCCACGAAGCCGTAGCCGGCGCCGCTGGCCAGCACATAAAGCGCGTCCGGTGCGCCCAGCATCACGCCCGAGAAACTCGCCCCCTCCGGCGGCGTCAGCCGTCCCGACAGCGGCTCCCCCAGCCCGCGCGCAGACGGCAGGCTGTGGGCGGGCAGTGAATAGCAGCGGCCGGTGGAATCGATGAATACCGCCGTCTGGTTGGAGCGGCCGCGCGCATGGCCCAGATAGCCGTCGCCCGTGCGATAGCCGAGCTCGCCGGGATTGATGTCATGTCCCCGCGCGGCGCGCACCCAGCCCTTCTGCGACAGCACCACCGTGACGGGTTCGGCGGGAACGAGTTCGGACTCATCCAGCGCCTGTGCCTCCCCGCGCTGCACGATGGGCGAGCGGCGGGCGTCACCGTATTTCTCCGCGTCGGTTTCGATCTCCTGCCTGACCAGCGTCTTCAGCCGCGCCCGCGACTCCAGTATTTTCTTCAAATCCGCTTGTTCGGATTTCAGATCCTTCTGCTCGCCACGGATCTTGATCTCCTCGATTCTGGCCAGATTGCGCAATTTCAAATCAAGAATGGCGTCGGCCTGTTCGGCGCTGAGCTTGAAGCGCTTCATCAACACCGGCCTGGGCTCGTCCTCGCGGCGGATGATGGCGATCACCTGCTCGATGTTGAGGTGGGCGATCAGCAAACCATCCAAAATGTGCAGGCGCGCGGCGACCTTTTCCAGCCGGTGCTGCAGCCGGCGCCTGACGGTTTGCAGCCGCCACTCCAGCCACTCGGCGAGCAGCGACTTCAAGTCCTTGACCTGCGGCAGACCGTTCGTGCCGATGACGTTGAGATTGACGCGACAGGATTTTTCCAGGTCGGTGGTGGCAAACAGATGAGCCATCAGGGCCCCGGCGTCGACGCGGCCGGAGCGCGGCACCAGCACCAGCCGCGTCGGCGTTTCGTGATCGGACTCGTCGCGGAGGTCCTCGATCATCGGCAGTTTTTTCTCCCGCATCTGCGCCGCGATCTGCTCGAGCACCCGCGCGCCGGAGGTCTGGTAGGGCAGCGCCGTGATGACGATGTCGTCCCCCTCCTTCTCGTACACCGCGCGCATGCGCACCATGCCGTTGCCGGTCTCGTACATTTTCCGCAATTCGTTGCGCGGCGTGATGATCTCGGCACGGGTCGGAAAATCCGGCCCCTTGACGTGCTTGCACAACTCGCGCACGGACGTGCCGGGATGTTCCAGCAGATGGACGCAGGCGGCGGCCACCTCGCGCAGGTTGTGCGGCGGGATGTCGGTCGCCATGCCGACGGCAATGCCGGTCGCGCCGTTCAGCAGCACGTTGGGCAGCCGCGCCGGCAGCAGCCTCGGCTCCGTCAGCGTGCCGTCAAAGTTCGGAATCCACTCGGTCGTCCCCTCCCCCAGTTCATCCAGCAGCAACTGGGAATAGGCCGTGAGTCGCGATTCGGTGTAACGCATGGCGGCAAAGGACTTGGGGTCATCCATCGAACCCCAGTTGCCCTGTCCGTCGATCAGCGGGTAGCGGTAGCTGAAATCCTGCGCCATCAGCACCATCGCCTCGTAGCAGGCGGCATCGCCGTGCGGGTGGAACTTGCCAATGACGTCGCCCACCGTGCGCGCGGATTTCTTGTGCTTCGCGCCCGCCGCCAGCCCCAGCTCGGACATGGCGTAGATGATGCGCCGCTGCACCGGCTTCAATCCGTCGGCGATGTGCGGCAGCGCGCGGTCGAGGATGACGTACATGGAATAATCCAGGTACGCCCGCTCGGTGAATTCATGCAGCGGCTTGCGTTCGGCCCTGTCGAACAATGACAATGTGTTGATCATCGGGAGTCGATCCGTAAAGTTTGAGGAAAGAAACGCGGGCGGTCGCGGTGCCGCGGGTAAAGAGTTCAGGGTACTTATGACGTTGTTCAAAGTAAAGATTGACGGTGGCCGTCAAGCTGCCTCGACGGAAGCCGGATCGTCGCGCCCTTGTCGTCCATGAGCGGGACACGGATCAGCGACATCTGCAATTACCGCCTGGTGGATGCGCGGCTGGCCGCCGCCGGCCAGCCGACGGCGGCGCAGCTCGCCGCGGCGGCACACGAGGGGTTCGAAGTCATCATCAACCTGGCGTTACACGACGATCCGCGCTACTCGCTCAGGGACGAGGCGGGTCAGGTCAGATCGCTGGGCATGGAGTACGTCCATATCCCCGTGCAGTTTGATGCGCCCAGCGAAAATGATTTGCTGGCCTTCTTCGCGGCCCTGGAGAAGCATCGGGATCAGAAGGTGCTGGTGCACTGCATGGCCAACATGCGGGTGACCGCGTTCCTGGGCCTGTATCAGGCCATCAAACAGGATAAATCCGATGAAGAAGCGTTCGCCTTGATGAAGACTGTCTGGCAACCCAATGCCGTGTGGTCGTCGTTCATCGCGGCGATGCTGGCGAAGCACCGCCGGGCGCCGGGTTAGGCGCCGTCGTCGCCCAGGATCTCGCGGAAATTGACGTCAATGGCGACCACGCCGAGGATCCGCCCTGCGCGGTCGTTGAAGGTGGCGGATGCAGTGAGACAGAATTCATCGGTGGCCGCCGAACGGTATATTTCTGAAAGATAAACCCCGTCGGTGCGCAGCGCGCCGCGGAACCACGGACGTTGCGACCAGTTCTTGTGCAGGCCCGAGGTGCCGTAGGAAGCCTGAAAATCCCGGCGGGAGATGTTTTCCGTGATCTGGATGCCGCGCGCGTCGGTGGCGTACGCCAGCTCGACGAAGGCACAGCGCCGGACCGCCAGGCGCAGCGCGGCCGCCTGCCGTCCGGAATCGCCCGATCGCAAGCCGTGGTCCGCGCGCAATTCCTCCACCAGCCGTTCGACGCGGTTGTGCGCTTCCAGTTTGAATGATCCCACCGAGCGGATCATCTGCTCGCTCAACTCGCGCAGGCTGAGGCCGAGCTTGTTCAATTCGCGCGCCTCGCTGGCCTGGCGTGACGCGCTGACATCCGCCTCATCCATGCGCTCCAGCAGCCAGCCCAGCCCACGACCATTGCCAAGGCCGGCTGATTCACCGCCCGCCTCCTCGAGGCCGATGGCCCGGGCGATGCGCAGGGTGTTTTCCTGAAGCCGCGCAACCTTGTTCTGCACGTCCTTCGTCGCCGCGGCCGCGTTCTCCGACAACATGCGGATTTCCTTCGCCAGCACGGCGAAGGCCCTCCCCTCCCTGCCCGCGTGCGCGGCGGCGATGCTGGTGTTGATGGCGATCATGCGCGTCGCGTCCGCCATGGTGCGGATCATCGAACTGAGATCGCCGATTTCGTTCGTCGAGCTCCGCAACTGGCGCACGGTGTGGTCCAGCGTCGCGGTCATCTCGCGCGTCATGCCGACGATGTTGCGCACGTGGCTGGCCTGGCGTTCGGCCTCGGCCTGCCGTCCCGCCGCCATTTCACTAAGTTGGGGGGCGACCTGCGAAAGGCCGATGGTGGCGTGCGCGAGCCGCAAAAGGGCGGTGTCCTGCACCGGCGCGGTGCGCTCGGCACCAACTGTGGCGGGATCGGCAATCAACAAGCCGAGATTATTCAAGGTGATTAGCAAAGATCTGGCACTGGTTTTACCAAGGTATCGAGTATCAAGTCGAACAAATCTTTCTTTCGGTTGTTGTACCGGAACTGCATTTTATAAAGATACAACGGAAAACGTTGCGGTGACACACCATGATGTTTAATCAGGCGCGTCTTGGCATAACTCCAGAATCCTTCAAGGCCGTTGATGTGGACTCGGCCACGGGTGAAGCTCTTGCCATGGTCAACGTTGAGATGCCGGTAGCCACAAAAAGTCAGGGCATCGTAGACACCGAACTTGTCGGTATAGACCAGGCTACCGCGCTTGACCTTGCGGAGGGTCTGTTCCATCAGTGTCTTCGCTTTGACGTCCGGCACGACGGTCACCGACACGCGCCCGCACCGCTCCAGAATGCCGAAAACCGGTATTTTCCCGGCCGCTGCCCGACCGCGTTTTCCTTTCCTGCGACCCCCGAAATACGATTCATCGGCCTCCACCTCACGCTTGAGCAACGCCGGTTCCGCACCGGCGAGAATGGCCCGCCGAATGAGGGTATACACCCGCCAGGCGGTCGGATAACTGATGCCGACCTGGATGGCGGCCTGATGCGGCGTCACCTCGAGTTCGAACAACTTGATGAGCCACAGCCACGTTGCCAAGGCCACTTTCGACTGTCCCAGCCAGATGCCGGTCAGCAATCCGAACGTGTGACGGCAGCGTCCGCACCGGTAGTGACCTTCACTCAGGCCGTAGGTTTTTTGGTGGCCACAGGCGTGACAAAAAACGCGGCCATTTTTGTAACGCCGGTAACGCACCAGCCGCTCCGCCGCAGAGGCCCTGGTAACAAGCTTTTCAAAGGTCTTGAGATCCATGACACCAGCCTAAATCTGGTGCCAAATCTTTTACAATCACCTATTCGAAATGGGGCAATCCCGAGATCCGCAACACGTAAACGGATCGCAGACGCTCTATCTAACATTTTGATAAATCAGAAGAAGCCTATAGCCGATAACAACCTAATGGCCATCGAACTACAACATTTGCTAAGTGACAATCGCGGGTGTATAAATATTTAAGTTACAAAAAGGGAGGCTCGGCAATGAAAAAACGACCTTTTTTGGCGCCCCTAGCTATTTCGATTGCCGCGCTGTTGGGTAGCACGCCGACAATTGTAAGCGCTACCGTGCCCACCGATGGAATTGAAGGAAGTGTCCCCACAAGTAGTACGAAGACTGCGGCTCCCATTAGTGATTTTGTCCTGCAACGCGGCGGTGCAAATCGGCTTATGTTTGCTGATCACGAGTCACACTACTCACACGAATCGCACGCGTCGCATTCCTCGCACTTCTCCGGCTACTAATTTGGCATGGCAGGTAGTCGCGACGCCGAGGCTAACCGCTCGGCCAATGTTGTTGCTTTCTCAACCGAAGTCTTTTCTCTTGATGTAATAAAACGGGCCGCATACCGAATCGCGGATATAGCTGTTGTTGATATCGATGCCAAGCCGGGCGAGATAGTATGTACCTTAAACTTTCATCACCCGCAGACTGATGAAGATGCGCAACGGCTAATCAACGATTTCAAACTAGAAGTCCTTGACCAAGATTTGAGGGCGGCAATCGCCAAAGAAACTGAGCCGATGCGAAATGCCATCTTGGGCTATGCCTTTTCGAAGACTGGGCTTCAAGGCAAATGAGCAGGTTTCAGCCGCTCAGTGCCTATGAGGGCTCGCTTGCCGATGGATATAGGCTCTTACCGTTTCGTTTTACCCGCCTTGACGGCGACGACTATGTCCTGACCAATCAGGCTGGCGAATTCATCGTTCTTGACCGAATCACCATAGAGAAATTTGTTCGCCATGATCTTCCCGCGCAGTCGCCTGTATATGGTGACCTGAAGTCTAAGCATTTTTTGCTCGATGCGGATTCTGGAGTTGCGATCGACCTTTTGGCCCTCAAGGTCAGAACGAAACTGCGGCGGCTCGCCAATTTTACCGGTCTACACTTGTTTGTTGTTTCGCTTCGTTGTGAGCATTCCTGTCCTTACTGTCAGGTATCCAGACAAAGCGACGACAAAATCGCATACGATATGTCGATAGAGACGGCTGAAAAGGCGTTGGCACTCGTATTTCGTTCTCCCTCTCCCGCACTCAAGATAGAATTTCAGGGCGGAGAACCACTGCTAAACTTTCCTCTCATTCGACACATAGTCGAACGCGCAGAGGATATCAACCGCGACGCACAACGAAATCTTCAGTTTGTTATCGCGACAAACCTTGCATTGATAAACGACGAGATCCTGGAATTCTGTAAAACACACGACGTACTGATTTCTACATCGCTCGACGGTCCTTCCGACCTTCACAACAAAAACCGACCACGGCCTGGTCGAGACAGCTATGAACGAGCGATTGCAGGCATACAAAAAGTACGCACCGTCTTGGGCCGTGATCGGGTTAGCGCGTTGATGACGACCACCGAGGCGAGCCTTCCCCGCGTCCGAGATATCATCGACGAATACGTGGCTCAGGGTTTCGAGGGTATATTCCTCCGGCCGATGTCCCCCTATGGGTTTGCCGTGAAAACAAAATCCTATAACACCTACGATACCGAGCGCTGGCTAAAATTCTATTTCGATGGGCTTGATTACATTCTTGAGTTAAACAAAGCAGGCCATTTCTTCGTAGAACACTACGCGTCGATCATCTTGACGAAGATATTGACGCCGTTTTCGCCTGGTTATGTAGATCTGACTAGTCCGGCCGCAATTGGTATTGGTGTGATTGTCTATAACTACGACGGTGAGGTTTATGCCTCAGATGAAAGCCGCATGCTCGCCGAGATGGGTGATCACACATTTCGGCTTGGCAACGTTCACAAACATAGCTATCAAGATATATTTCTGTCCGATACTCTGTTAACGCCCATCGAGGAATCATTTGCTGCGTCAGTACCAATGTGTAACGAGTGTGCTTTCGAACCTTTCTGTGGTGCCGACCCCGTTTTTCACCACACGACACAAGGCGATTTTGTGGGGCGGAAACCGACATCGGCCTTTTGCAACCGCAATATGGCTATCTTTCGGAAGCTAATATCATTGGTCGGACAAGACGATGACGCGCGACGGATTTTTCTTCGCTGGATTAATCCCTAATGTTGACGCTCGGCAGCAAAGGTCTTGAGCTTCGGTGTTTCCCGACAGACGCCGCAACGGCAGTCGTTCGCGTTACGGATCGTGCAGACCGCATACTGCCTTTACGTCGGAAAGAAGCTTTCCTTGCAAAAGGGGAAGAGCTTCCACCGGGATTCGACATATACATGGCATTCACAAACAATGCCCACGTTCTTGATCGATTGCCATCTGGTACAAAGGCTGTGGTGTTGCCAGAGGACTACGGCTACCTTTGCGACGGCGACATTATCCGGTTTCACCCGCAACGAGATGCTCTGAGAGTACTCTACCGGCGCAACTCGATGAATAACTGCTTTTTGCTGACGGAGCGGTGTAATCATTATTGTTTGATGTGCTCGCAGCCACCTAAAGATATTGATGATTCTTGGATTGTCGATGAGGTTCTCGCAGCCATCCCGCTGATAGACCGGGCTACGGCTGAGATTGGATTCACTGGCGGGGAACCGACTCTTCTTGGTGATGATTTAATCCGTATCCTCAATACAGCAAAGAGTTATCTACCTAATACGGCGATACACGTCCTATCCAATGGACGTCGCTTCGCAGATGCAGAGTTTATGCAGAAATACGCCGGGATCGATCATCCGGATCTTATGGTTGGTATCCCACTCTATTCCGATCTGTCGACAGTCCATGACTATGTAGTTCAAGCGGATGGCGCTTATGATGAAACCATACGCGGAATCCTGAACCTCAAGCGGTATCAGCAGAAAGTTGAAATACGAGTAGTTATCCACCAGCAAACTTATCAGAGACTTCCTCAGCTAGCGGAGTTCATCGTTCGAAACCTGACGTTTGTTGACCACATCGCTTTAATGGGTCTGGAAATTACCGGTTTTACTAGAGCGAATCTCGATAAGCTTTGGATCGACCCCGTTGACTACATGCCAGAGCTTTTTCGAGCGGTGAACCTGCTGGCAGATTATCGAATGAATGTTTCAATTTATAACCATCAGCTCTGCGTACTAGACCGTCGGCTATGGAATTTTGCTCGCAAGTCAATCAGCGACTGGAAAAACGAGTATATGCCGGAATGCACAGGTTGTTCCGAAATGCATAATTGCGGGGGATTCTTCGCATCGGCCAAATACCGCTACAGCGACCATATCAAGCCTTTTCGTTAATGATTGCTTTTATTTTTGGTGATTAGCAAATTACCAAAAAATAGGGTGATTAGCAAAGATCTGGCACTGGTTTTACCAAGGTATCGAGTATCAAGTCGAACAAATCTTTCTTTCGGTTGTTGTACCGGAACTGCATTTTATAAAGATACAACGGAAAACGTTGCGGTGACACACCATGATGTTTAATCAGGCGCGTCTTGGCATAACTCCAGAATCCTTCAAGGCCGTTGATGTGGACTCGGCCACGGGTGAAGCTCTTGCCATGGTCAACGTTGAGATGCCGGTAGCCACAAAAAGTCAGGGCATCGTAGACACCGAACTTGTCGGTATAGACCAGGCTACCGCGCTTGACCTTGCGGAGGGTCTGTTCCATCAGTGTCTTCGCTTTGACGTCCGGCACGACGGTCACCGACACGCGCCCGCACCGCTCCAGAATGCCGAAAACCGGTATTTTCCCGGCCGCTGCCCGACCGCGTTTTCCTTTCCTGCGACCCCCGAAATACGATTCATCGGCCTCCACCTCACGCTTGAGCAACGCCGGTTCCGCACCGGCGAGAATGGCCCGCCGAATGAGGGTATACACCCGCCAGGCGGTCGGATAACTGATGCCGACCTGGATGGCGGCCTGATGCGGCGTCACCTCGAGTTCGAACAACTTGATGAGCCACAGCCACGTTGCCAAGGCCACTTTCGACTGTCCCAGCCAGATGCCGGTCAGCAATCCGAACGTGTGACGGCAGCGTCCGCACCGGTAGTGACCTTCACTCAGGCCGTAGGTTTTTTGGTGGCCACAGGCGTGACAAAAAACGCGGCCATTTTTGTAACGCCGGTAACGCACCAGCCGCTCCGCCGCAGAGGCCCTGGTAACAAGCTTTTCAAAGGTCTTGAGATCCATGACACCAGCCTAAATCTGGTGCCAAATCTTTTACAATCACCTTATTCAATCAGATTCCCTCCCAATGAAACATCCCATCATGGATGGAGCAAATTACATACCAGATCCTTCGGACACGAATGCGGTCAGTCTGGCGCGCGCGGGTGACATGCGTGTGACGATGAACGAAAAACGCACGGAAAAAACCGTGCGACACTTTCGCCGCCGGCGGTAATGGGAAAATTTTTACGAGGTCAGGCGCGCTGCGGCGCGAGTACGAGTTGCGACGCCGGCGCGGATTGCGCCGCGGGACGCAGGACGCTGAGCACGCCCATCAGGACGGCGGCAACGTGGGGCACCGCCTGCACCAGCAGCACGGCCACCCAGCACAGGACGTCCAATCCATCGGCGCCGAACACGCGGACGACCGTCACCGCCGCCAGCACCAGCGCCAGCGCCATCATGCCTTCCTCGCGGGCCATGGCCAGCCCCTGCACCCAGGCCGCGCGGCCTTCCGCCTTGGGCGTGCGCAAAAACGGGCGGCTGCGGGTGAAGAGCCCGCTGAAAACCGCGCGCGCGATGCTGTGGGTCAGCGACATGCCGGCCAGGGCGGCGCCCAGCCGCTCGCGCCAGCCGCATTTCACCCGCGCGTCGTAGAGCATGAGGCTGTGCAACAACTTGAAGAGGAACATCCCCACCGTCGGGATCAGAAAATCCTCCAGGGGGAGTTCGACCTGACGCGGCGCGACCACCATGCCGATGCTCCAGAACAAGCCCGCCAGCGTGAACACGAAATGCAGGGCGTCGGCGAACCACGGCATCCATCCGCTCACGAAGTGGAAACGCTGCGCCGGCGTGAGGCGCCCCACGCCGGGGAGGAGCAACTCCCGCCAGTGACGCTTCAGGATCTGCACCGCGCCGTACACCCAGCGGAAACGCTGGTTCTTGTAGGCGCTGAACGTCTCCGGCACCAGCCCGCGGCCGAAGACGTGATTGACGTACACCGCCTCATGCCCCTGCGCAAGCAAACGCAACCCGAGCTCGGCGTCCTCGCAAATGCACCACTCGCCCCAGGCGCCGGCCCGCCACAGGGTCTGCTTGCGGATCAGCGTCATCGTGCCGTGCTGGATGATGGCGTTGCGCTCGTTGCGCTGGACCATGCCGATTTCAAAAAAGCCGTTGTACTCCCAGTTGCACATGGTCTTGAAGGCGTCGTCCCGCCAGCCGCGGTGATCCTGCGGCGCCTGCACGATGGCGACTTCGTCACGTTCAAAATAAGGCACCAGCGACTTCAGCCAGTCCGGCGAGACAACGTAGTCGCTGTCCACGACGCCGATGATGGCGGCCGCCGGATGGGTGTTTCTCAGCCCGAAGTTCAGCGCCCCGGCCTTGTATCCCGGCCAGTTCTCCAGATGGAAAAAGCGGAAACGTGCCCCCAGCCGCTCGCAATGTTCCCGCACCGGCTGCCAGATTTCCGGGTCCGTGGTGTTGTTGTCGAGCACCAGCACTTCATAGTTGGGATATTCCAGCCGCGCGAGGCTGTTCAGGGTCTCGAACACCACCGCCGGCGGCTCGTTGTGGATGGGCAGGTGCAGCGAAACCATGGGCAGCGCGCTCCCCGCCGGCGCCCGGGGTGGGAAGTGGCGGCGCAGCCGCCGGTGCCAGATCATCTCCGCCATCTCCAGGCCGTTGATGAGCATCACCACAAGCAGCAACAGCTGCGCCGGGAACAACACATACCACGCCCACTGACTGGGGCCGGACAGCTCTTTCGTATGCGGCAGGAGCGACGTCCACACGACCGCCGCGGCCGCTGCCTGCAGCAACAGCGCAAAAAAGAGGCGGCCGCGAGGTTTCAGATCGATGCGCCGCGCCGCGAACCACAGGATCGGCGGCAGAGCCAGCAGCACCGCCGTGACGGCCTTCGCGCGCCAATCCGCATCAGGAACGAGCACACCGGACAACGGATACTTGGCCTCGCGATCGGCGTTGAACATTCCCCAGTGCGGTCCGACCGCGCCTTCATCGGTTTTTTTCCAGGGCTGATCGAAGGCTTCCATGATGAAATACTCGATGCGCCGCTGCTGCGCCCGCTTGATGAAATCGCGCGTGAAGCTTGCCGCGTTCACCAGCGAGGGCCGGGCCGGGCCGAGACGCGGCCCGGCGCTCGGCCAGCCGGTCTCGTCGATGACCACCGTCTTGCCGGGGAACCTCCTCTTGACGGCGTCATAGCGGTCCATGACCCAGTCCACCGCCTGATCCTCGGGTATCTTTTCCCAGTAGGGCAGGATGTGGATGGCGATATAGTCCACCGATTTTGCGAGCTCCGGATGTTTCAGCCACTGATCCCAGGTCTCCGCCGTGCTCACCGGCTGGCGCAGGCGCTGGCGCGCGTAGCGCAGATAGGCCGACAACTCCCTCACCGTCATGTCGCCGCGCAGCAGCGTCTCGTTGCCGATGATCACACGCGTGATGTTGGGATAGGTCTCGGCGTTGCGGATGAGATTTCTGTATTCCAGCGCATTGTTCTCGCGGCTGCGGTTGAACCAGGCGCCCGCCGTGACCGTGAGCCCGTACTTTTGCGCCAGGGACGGCACGGCCTCGAAGCCGTGGGTGGAGGAATAGGTGCGGACGCTGGTGACCCTATCCCGGAGCCTGGCAATGTCGGCCTCCAGCTCCCGCTCGGTGGGATAGGTCTGGGCGTACGGATCCTCGTCCTTCTGATACGCGCTGAAAGACACGCCATGGATTTTGCCGTTCCAGTCGACGGCGCTCACCGGGCGATTGAAGCCGCCCCACACCGTGAAGGTGGCGGCCGCCATGAGCAGCGCGACCAGAAGCGCGAAAAGCCAGTTGAATGGCAGGCGCACCGCCCTTCGGCGTAGCTCGCCGGCCTGCGGGAAAGCGACGGGGAGACGGGCGGGAAATGGCGTCGTGTGTGGGTAGGATTGCGATTGTGCTTCCATGGTTAAAACAGATTCTCCTGAATCAATACCCCAATCCACTGTAATGCAATGCAAAAAATGTGCGCGATTTTATATAAGCCGTTGAATATTGTCGACTAGACCACCATCGGCGTCTGAATATCGCCGCCGGATATTACTCATGGCGGCTTAACTTGATCTGAATTTGAACACAGCCCCCCATGCTTTGACCCATGCCGGTGCGTTAGACCGCGGGAAGAGGAGATTTACACCCGGCCGTGGAACGGAAGGGCACGGCGTTGAACGGCCTTCGCGCCTTGCACGGGGCTGAAAAAAAATCACCCCGGACGGGCCGGGGCGATCAGGCATGGGTTCAACCAGAACCCTTTATTGTTGTTATATCAAATCAGACATGCGCGGCAAACGGATGCGCGGTCTTCTTCTTGGCGATGACCTCGGAAGCCTTCGGTTCGCGCTTGATGGCGCGCTTGATGGATTCCTTGACGGCCTGATGATTGAAGTCCTGAATCTTCTTGTCGTCGGAGGCCATCCAGTGGATGAACACGCCGACACAGATGAAGATGTCGTCCGCCTCGTTGGCCGGGATGGTGCCGTCCTCCACGCACTCGGTGACGGCCATCGCCACGGCGCGCTGTGCGGGCCCGAACATCTGGGTGGCCTGCTTGGCGCCCTTGATGGTCACCTTGTTAAACATCACGGTGCTGGGTTTGGCGGCGAGGTTGGGGGACACGACCGCGAGCAGGGAGGTGAAACCGTCCTTGTTATTGACCAGGGCGTTGCAGAAAGCCGCCTCCGCCGCACTGCCGCGAGGTCCCATTATCAGGTCGATGTGGGCAATCTCATTGCCGTCGCCGACCAGTGATTCACCGACTAACACACGATCTACCACTGCCATGGTTCTACCTCCTCTTGAGTGTCCAGTAGATGGTTGCCCGACAAGTGCCTTGAATATAGACATCGCTTGTCACCTTGTTTATTACAAACTTTTTCCGATGGGAGTGACCCAATCGTTTTTTACTTTAGTTCTGCCGCCGTCGAGCGACGGCGGTTCCTTACAGGAGAGTTTGCAATCGGCAGGCTGTCCAACTTGCAACGGTAAGGTCGGCGCTGGTGCCTGGGTTGTACCCTCCCTGCTTCAACTTATTATCGAAACTCAACAGCTTGTTATAGGCTGTGGCGGGATTCTCGCACGCTTTGAAGTCAGTTTCCACCCCAACGGCCTCCAATCGCACCTTTTCCGCGGCTCCGGGCCCGTGTTTGCGGCAAATGTGGGTATCCGGCAATCTGGCCAGAAAGGCCAGATAACAGCCCACCGCCCCCCACGCCAGCCCCCACCCCCTCGCCCACCCTTGCTTCAAGGCCGGCACGCCCAAGGTGAAAATATCTTCATAATCTTGGGCATATTGGCGGGCTATCCGATCCCGATCCGCGGCCAGCCGCATGGCTTCCAGCAGCGTCACTGACGGCTCCTCTCCCACATCCTGCGTCTGGAAGCGCCCCAGGCCGGCGGGACCGGCCTGCCGGATGGCCCGGTAGGCGGCGGCGGCATCCGCCACGGTCAACGTGCGCAGCACCCGCCGCAACCGCTCCCGAAGCCCGCCCGTGGATAATGGCGGCAACGCCGCCTGGGCGAGGGGCGCCAGCAACAGAATAATGCCAAGGTTGGTATTGCAGCCCACCTGCGTCATGGTCAGGTCCACCGCCCGCTCGATGCGCGCGCCGACGCTCAGACCAGGTTGGGCCATCACCGGCGCGATCAGATCGGCGCTGCGGAGAAAATCCTCCGCCCGCATGCGGTGCCCTTCGGAATGGATGCTGACGTTGCCGGGCTTGAGCGCCTCCACATCGACGCGGCAGGCCTCCCGGACGACGGTTTCTATCTGATCCGGCGGCAGCGACCTCACGTCACCGCCTGCAGGCCGGCGGCTGCCGTCAGGGTGAAGAAGTGATCCGCCAGCCGCGCGGCGATGTCGATCTCGGTCACTGACTGCAATCCCTGCCACGCGGGTATGCTGTTGACCTCGGTGATGGTGTAGCCGCCGCCCGTCAGCGGCATCAGATCGACGCCGGCGTAATCGATGTCAATCGCGCGCACCGCCGCCTCGGCCAGCCGTGCCAGATTGCCGTCCAGCGCCAGCGCCTCGCAACGGCCGCCACGCGCGCGGTTGGTAATCCAATGGCTTTCGCTTGTGCGCCTCATCGCCGCCACCGCCCGGCCGGCGATGACAAACACCCGCAGATCGCACCACTGCCCGGCCAGTTTCTCCTGGAAGGCCTGAAGGTAATATACACCCTGCAGGCCTTCGCGATTTTCGAGGTCGGCCACCTTTTCGATCAACCGCACGCCGGTGCCCTGGGAGCCGAACAGCGGCTTGGCCACCAGCCTGCGCCCGCGCGCGCATTCCCGCAGCACGATGGCGCGCGCCTGTGATTCCGATTCGCACACCCAGGTCGGCGGCGTGGGCAGTTGGGCGCGCTTGAGCAGGAAGCTGGTCATGGCCTTGTCGACCGTGCGCTCGATGGCGCGCGGATGGTTGTAGATCAGCACGCCCATCTCACTCAAGGCATGCAGGCAGTCCAGGCGCAGGATCACCTGCTCCAGCGTGCCGCCGGGGATGCCGCGCACGAACACGCCGGCGGGCCGGCCTTTGAACCCCGGCAGGATTACCTGCGGCTGCGCGCCGCTCAAATCCAGCCGGCATTCCGTCGAGGAGACATATACGCCCCGGCGGCCGTGGGCGGCGAAGGCCCGCTTCAACCGCCGGCCGTGCCAGCCCGGCTCATCCGTGATAATCGCAATCTTTGGATCGATCACCACGCGGCAAAACGATTATTTTCCGGCACCGAAGGAACGGTCCAGCAGTTCCTCGTGCAACCGCCCGGCGTGGAAGGTGCGGCCGGAGTCCAACGCCGTCACCGCCACCCGGGCCGGGCTGAACAGCATCGGATCGATCTTGTAGAAATCGTAGTTCACTTCCTTGAACACCTGCGCGAACGGCCGGCCGAAGTCGCGCGAGCTGTTGCTCGGCAGCTTCTGCGCCAGCGCCGCCGCGTCCTCGTCCGAGCCGCGCACGTAGAGATGCGCATGGCCGCCGAAGATGACGGCGTCGTTGGTGCGGCCCATCGCGGTCAGGGAATCCCCCGCCGGCGGACACAGGGGCGCGCTGGCGGCGCCGTCGACGACGTCCGTCAACGGGAAACCGACGGCGTGAAGCTTGTGCAAGGCCACCTCCAGCACGCGGCCCACCACCTGCACGCTGCCGGCGAGGCTGCTGGTCGGCGTCAGGATCAAGGTGAGCGCGTTCGGGCGCACGCCGCACATGTCGGCGATTTTCCGCGCCAGCTCGGCGGGCGGCGCCTTGTCCACCTCGATGATCATCACGGTCTGGCTTGCGCGATCGCGGTATTTCAATTCGTGAAACAGCGTCTCCTTGCTGCCCAGCGCGCGCGCCGGCCCGGAACCCAGCGCGTTGAAGGCCTCCCTGCCGCTGCCGTGGCTCAGACTCCAGCCGGCATACTGGCTGCCGAGACAGGCCAGCACCGGGCTGCCGGACCAGACATCGACATGCCAGCTCCAGCGCGCGAACACCTTCGCCGAGCGGATGTTGACGCGGCCCAATCCGCCCATGCAGATTTCCGTGATCAACCGCCCCGCTTCCAAGCCTCCCGGCACGTCGATGCCGGCGTCAACGACGGTCACGCCGTTCTTGAGCCGGCTCACGCCCAGTCCCAGCGCGGCGGCGTTTTTGATGAGCGATTTCACCAGCGGCGCCGCCATGGCATTCACGCTGACGGCGGATTTGCCCTTGCGAGCGGCCGCCTTCTTGCCGGTTTGCAGAAAAACAACTTTATTCACGACCTCAGTCACAAATGTCTCCTTGCCTGGTGCTAATGGGTGGGTTTCCAGAGTTCAGACCGCAAAGTCAACAACCGTTCCTGGACCATGGCCTGCGCGGTCTCCAAGTCCGTGGACGTCGCCGTTACGCTGCATACCGGTCTGTTGCTGCCAATGAGGGTTCCGACGGCGGGGATGTCCGTGCACCAATCCGGCCAGGTAAATCCCGCCGCTATCGTCAAAGGGTCGGAAGTGTACATGACCGCCGCGGACCGAACCATCCGGGCCGGCGCCGGCGGGGGCGGTTCCAACTGGCCTGCGCTGGCTTTCCGATGCGCCTCCAGCAGGCTGTGATCGCCTTCATGCAGCTCAAAACTGGCGGGCGGGCGCGGATTGACCTCCAGCACCACCACCTGCCCGCCCTGATCCAGCACGAAATCCATGCCGCACAAACCCCGCAAACCGGCGGCCTCGGTCAGTTCACCAACCATATTCGCCACTTGCAGGGCTACGGAGGACGGCACTTCCCGCCACCGAGTCAGGCCGCTGCGGAGGTAGGGCTGGCCTGCATCCGCCTGCGGTTTCGCCTGCCAGTGCCGCGTGTAACCCAGGATCCGCGCGTCCCTGCCATTGGCGAGAAACAAAGCGGAGGCGGAGATGCCATCCACCCTTCGCTGACGGTAATACCCCGCGCCGGGTGATTCACCCGCCCCCAGGATGCGTATATGCCCTCCTCCACTGCCACCCGCGCGCTTCGCCAGCCAGCCGGCCGACGGGGCCGGGCCCTCCAGCACCGTCTCCGGATGTGCAATACCGAGGCGTTCCAGCAAGGCGCAAAGGCTTGCGGGGTGGCACATTTGCCGGTAAATCCCCGCTGAATTGCCCATCAATGGCAGGCGCCGGCCGAACGCCTCGATCAATGCCGGCGAGCACTCCAATCCACCGCCGACGATGCAGGCATCGGACCGGTGCTTTTCCAGCAACCGCTCCCCGGCGGCAAGCACGCCGGCGGTGTCGGCGAAATCAGCGACGACGGCGCATTCCGCCGCCGCGCGGGTGTCCTGATCGCCGAATTGATCGATCGCGCACACCTGCCAGCCCGCCTTGACCGCCGACTGGGCCAGCGCACGCGCCGATTGCGCAATGATCAGAACCGACGTCAAGAACCTATCTCAAAAATACCGTTCGCCCTGAGGCCTGTCCCGAGGTATCGAGGGGTATCGAGGGGCGGAAATTATCCAGGTATTTGAGTCGTTCGTGCTTCGATGCCTCAGCCCGAACGATTTGCATGTTTTGGCAGCATTTTGAGGTGGGTCAAATCATATTACTTCAGGCTCGAAGCGACTATCTCGCGGGCCACCTGGAAGGCCTCGGGGAAACTGAGATAAAGCGGTTTCTTCGCCTCGAACATTTTTTTGAATAGCCGCGTGTGCACCTTGTACTTGATGTTGCCGACCGCCAGCGCGCCGATGCCCGCCGCCCCGCCGGGCGTGGCGGCGATGGGCTTGCCCATGTCGTGCACGCCCACGCCCTCGATGCCGAGCGGCGGCACGGCGTTCACGTCCGCGGCCACTATCAGTCTTTTGGCCTGCTTCAGCAGCGTCGAGGGCAGCACGCACACGCCCGCCCTGGCGGCGCCGATGACAATTTCAGCGTTGGCAATCAATACCCTCGACGCGGCTTCCGAACTGCCGTCCCCGCCCCGCATGTCGGTCTTGAAGCGCGCGTTGTAGCGATCCGCCAGCGCCTGCGCCACCGCCCTCCCTTGATGGCTGACCAGCGTCACCTTCGCGCCACACTGCGACGCCAGCAGGCCGGCGCAGACGCCAACCGGCCCGGTGCCGCCGAAGATCTGCACTTCCTTGCCGGCCAGATCACCCTTCTTGAGCTTGCGCACCCACCTCTCCACGCCTGCCATCAGCGCCGCCGCGGTGGTGATGGCGCCGGAGGGATCGACGAATACGGACACCTCGAACGGCGGCACCATGGATTTGCGCGCCTCATCGAGCATGTCCAGCGCGAGGCCGAAATCGCGGCCGCCGATGAAGATGCCGGTGCGCTTCACGCCCGTGGGCCCGCGCGAGAAGATCGTGTCCTGCGTCAGGTGCCTGACGTCATCGAGCGTCACGTCGCTGTAGGGGATCACGGCGTCGTACTGCGCCTCGTAGGCCATGTTGATGTCGAAGGGGCTGACGTTTTTCGTCGGACAGAAAATATGCAGCAGGTACGGATTCTTCATTTTGATATCTCGCAGTAGTTTTATGCATCAGGCGGCGATGAGATGACGTGCCGCATGCACGTGCACGCGCGCGCCTTCGTTGCGCGCGCGGCAGACCATGAATCGCAGCGTCGCCACGGACTGCCAGCGCCGGCGCGCCAGTGCGGCCATGTTCTCCGCGTCGGCGGCGTCGGCGAAAAAGGCGAACCCCGTCGGCCCCCAGGAACTTTGTCCCAGGCCGGCCCCGCCCTGCCCGCGCAGCCATTCCAATACTTCGGCCACGCGGGGACTGGTGTAACGCCCGCCCTGGACGCTGGCGAACTGATCGCCCGTCGCCTCCTGCAACCGCGTGATCGCATCGCTGAAGTTCTTGAAATCCTCCTCCGCCAGCGCCGGCAGCAATTGCATCAACACGCGGCGGCACAATTCGGCGGAGGTCTCAAAGGGCATCGGCGGCAGTTGCTTGAAGGCGTCGCGCTCGCTTTGTCCATGCAGGCCTTCGCGCTCGTCATCGAAGATGAGCAATACGCGCCACTGTTCCGGGAACGGCAGGCGGCTGATCAGCGGCGGCGCGATGGTATCCGGCCCGCGTCCGCCGTCGATGATGAAGCCGCCGTGATCAAAAGCGCCGAGGCCGACGCCGGAGCGCGTGCCGCGATTGGTGATGCGCACCAACTCCGCGGTGCTGATGTCGATATTGAACAGCCGCGCGAGTCCGGCGCCCACCGCCAGCGCCATCTGCGTGCCGGAACCGAGGCCGCAATGCGAAGGGATCGCGTGCTCCACGGTGATCGACACGGCGCTTGGTATGTCCCACTCCCGCAACAGCACATCGGCGAAATGCCTCGCCCTTGACCCATCCGGCCCATGCGTCACGTTCTGCGCGGACGGGCGGATGACGAGCTTGGTGGCGAGATCGGCGATGGCGAGTCCGAGGCTGCCGAATTGCCGCCCCAGCTCGCCGTTGAGATCGACGAAGCCGAAATGCAGCCGCGCCGGCGCCGTCACCGCCGCCAACCGCTCTTCTTTGAACCCCGGAATCGCGCTTATTCCCTGACTCATGGCTTAATCTTTACCCTTATGCTGCCATGCAATATAAACAGTATACCGCACACCAACTACCGGACAGATAGCCAGCTTCACCTCTCTTATGTTCTCCCGCCCAGTCCTGTTGGTCTTTTGATAAAATCATCGCCACGTTTCTAATATTTGGCTGGATGAAATCATAAGGTTAAAACATGCACGCCAGTTTATACGGCGTTGGTCCCCAAATTAGATCGCAAAAGTGAAATCTAACTTATAGTTGGGCGAACGAACTTGAGCCGGAGGAGCCATGAGTGAGCGAGGCCCTAAGACCATAGCCACGATCAACTTCAAGGGAGGCGTCGGCAAGACCACGGTGACCTGGTGCCTTGGAGATGTCGTGTCATCGTTTTCTGGCGCGAAGGTCCTGGTCTTCGACCTGGATGCACAGATGTCTCTCACCCAGGCCATCGCGCTGAACGAGGCCACTGGAGCCCTCCACGATAAGTTTCAGAAGTGGTACGACATCGCCATCGCCCGGCAGAAGACCATGTTTCACGCTCTCGACGAGTTCACGAAGCCGGCAGCTCCGCACTTCGACTTCGCGGTGGGTTTCGACTTCATCTACCAGGTAACCGAGGACCTCCACTTCGTACCTTCCGTTGAGGACCTCTACTGGATGGAGCTGGAGGTGTTCGATCGCGACGGCGTGAAGGACTTCATCCGTCGTCTCCTCGGCAAGATCCAGAACTCCGTGAAGCTCCCGAAGTATGACGTCGTCCTCTTCGACTGCCCGCCATCCTTCACGCTGCTCTCGTACAGCGTGCTATCCTGCTGCGACCTGGTGCTGATTCCCGTGAACCCGGACTTCTTCGCTTCCAAGGGGACCAACTTGATCCTCAACAGCCTGAAGATGAGGATCGAGCCGTTCCCCGTGCCGAAGATCGGCGTCTTCATGAACAAAACCAAGACATATGCTGGCGCGCCGACCAAGGAGAGTGAGTTCTACATGCGCGAGGTCGCGCGAGTCTGCGGACAGGCGGCTCAGTCTCAACGCGTTCAGGCCCGCTTCTTCGACTCCTGGATTCCCGAACGCGTCGGCGTCAAGAGGGCTATCACGGGCGGTGGGGTGCCAGGCGAGTTGGTACAGCCGTTCAAGGACCTGTGGAGTGAAATGATGGGCTACGCTCCATGAGCGAAGACTTCCGTACACCATCTGAGGAACTTCAGCACCTGCTTGGCCAGATTGGTGATGTGAAGGCCGCTCTCCGCGAAATTGCCGGCAGGCTCTCCCGGATCGAACAACACGTCAAGCGGGCCTTTCGCCTGCCGAAGAGCCCGCCGCGCGGTCCAACTAGCCCGCGCCAACCACGCCCCGCTCTGCCGCCTCCTACCTTGAGTTCGTCGGACGCTCTGAAACTCTTCGATGAGCTGCCGCCCCTCCTGGAGAGCCACTGGCGTGAAGGTGTCGAGCGACGTCTGGAGGGCCTTGATATCCCGGACCTGAAGCTCATCGTTCAAGAGCTCGGGGCGCCGTTGCCAAGCAAGCCGTCGAGAAAGGCACTCACTGCCGCCATCTTGGGGCGGGCAAACGAGAGGCTTCTCCTGTCCAGGAACCGCAACATCACCGCCCCGCGGTCCGCGACCGGTGACGCCCCGAAGTCGGCCGACGCGGACGGGACCACGGAGGTGCCACGACGTCGCCCAACAAGCGGATGAAGCTGACGGGCGCCTCGCAGCGGCCGGTGTGGTGCGCCGCCGTCCGGCGCCCGCAGCTTATCCGCAGCGTTAAACGGCGCGGAGGGCGTCGATGATGTTCATGCGCGCGGCGCGCAGCGCCGGCAGGACGCCGCCGGCGAAACCCATCAACAGCGCGAACAGCAACCCTTCGATGATCACGCGGTGGGTCATGGTGAAGGAAAAGGCCAGCTCGGCGAAGGTCTGCCAGTTCATTGTTGAAACGGTGAAGAATTGCAGGAACGAGGCCATCGTGAGCCCGATCACTCCACCGACCAGACTCAGCAGCAGCGATTCCAGCATGAACGCGCTCAGGATATTCCAGCGCCGGAAGCCGATGGCCCGCAACGTGCCGATCTCGGCGGTGCGGTTGGCGACCGAGGCGTACATGGTGATCATCGCGCCGATGATGGCGCCGATGGAGAAGATCGCGCTCAGGATCGTTCCCAGTATCTTCAGGAAATTGGACATCAGCTCCGACTGCCGGGCGTAAAAGCGGGGCTCGCGTTCCGCCTCCACCGTCAGCCGCTGATCGGATTCCAGTTTCCTTTTGACGGCGGCGAAATTGCCGGGATCGGCCAGCCGGAATACGACGGAGGAATACGACTCGCGGCGGAAGATCTGCATCATCTGATCGGCGTCGCCCCACAGCTCCGAGGCGAAGCCGCTGTTGCCGGCGTCAAAAATGCCGACTACGGTCCATTCCTGCTGGCCCAGCCGGATATGCTCGCCCAGTCCCGCGCCGGTGAAGCCCCTGGCGATCTTGTTGCCGGCGACGATCTCGGCGGAGCCGGGCCGGAACATGCGCCCCTGCACGATGTGAACCTGCGGGCGCATGTTGACGCCAGCCGGCGACAGGCCGCGGATGGTGACGTTCGAGGGTTTGTTGGTGCCGCGCTTGGGCAGCACCACCAGTACCACGACTTCCTTCGAGACCAGCCGATCACCATTGGCGTCGTTGCCGATCTCCGGCAGGCTCGCCACCAGCGTGGCTTGATCGCGGTACACCGCGCTCTGGATCTCCGTCTCGGCGGAACGGCGGATGACGACGACATTGTCGTTGCTGCCGGTCTGCACCAGCGTCTTCTCCAATCCCTCGGACAGCATGAGCACCGCGGCGAACACGTACACCACCAGCGCCATGCCCAGCGCCGTCAACGCCGTGGTCAGTTTGCGCACCCACAGGTTGCGGATGATGTAGGACAGCGGAATTCCCATCAGACCATCCCCCGCATGCCTTCGGCGACGGGGGTGCGCACGGCGCGCCAGGCAGGCACCACGCCGGCGACCACGCCGACCAGCAGCGCCGCGCCCGCCGCCATCCATAGCGTCTGCGTTGAGACGTTGAAAATTGGGAACAGCGTGCCGAAACGCGCGCCCACGTCGCGCGCGGTGGGGAAGATGAGCACGATGCCGGCGGCGCCGGCGCTCAAGCTCAACAGCAGCGATTCACCCAGGATGAGGCCGACGATGAAGCGCGCCGTGAAACCCATGGCCTTCAGGATGGCATATTCGGCCCTGCGCTCGCGCGCCGCCATGGCCATGGTGTTGGCCATCACCGCCATGATGATGAGGATGATCAGGAACGACACCGCCTGGATGACCAGCAGGATGGCCTCGGTCATGGCCACGAAACCGAGCTGGAAGGCCTTCTCGGTTTCGGTCAGCGTCTCGGCCAGCGAGTTGGCGAACAGGGCGTCGATACGCTGCGCGATCAACGGCGCATCCTGCGCGTGCTTCAGCCCCACCAGAAAAATGCCGATCTTGTCGGCGTTGTCCGGATTGGTTTTTTTGGTGATTTCGTTCAGGTACTCCCAGTGGAAAAAGAACTGCGTCTCGTCGGTCTTGCTGTCGATGCCGCGATAGATGCCCTCGATGACGAAGTCCCAGGTGCCGGGATAGATGGTGCCCTGAAGCGGGATGAGATCGCCGATCTTCCAGCCGTACTGGGCGGCGGTCTTGCGGCCCACGATGACGCCGCGCCGGTCGAGCAGGAATGACTTCAACTCCTCCGGCGGCACGACGAATTCCGGATACAGTTCGAAATAGGTGCGCCCGTCCACGGCGAACTGCGGGAAGAAATTCTTCTTGTCGATGTAGATGCCGCCGAACCACTCGGCGTAGCTGACCTTGGAAACGCCGTCGAGCTGGCGAATCTTGTTCAGGTAATGCAGCGGCAGCGGAAAGACCAGAGAGTTCTTGTTGCGCGTCACCAGCCGCGAGCTGGAGGACGCCTCCACACCCGCGTACCAGGCGTCGACGGTCGTGCGCAAGAGGCCGAAGGCGGTGATGGCGACGACGATGCCGACGGCCGTCAGCAGGCTCCGCAGCGGATGGCGGAAGAGGTTGCGAAAAATCAGGCGCAGCAGGTAGGTCATGCCTCAGACCGCGGCGGGCGCGGGCTGATCCGCGTCGTTCAGCACGCCCTTGTCGAGATGACGGATGACATGGGCGTGATCAGCGGCCAGCTGGTCGTGCGTGACCATGACGATGGTCTTGCCCAGGCTGCCGTTGAGCGAGGCGAGCAGATCGAGGATCTCGTGGGCCGAGACGCGATCGAGGTCGCCGGTCGGCTCATCGGCGATGATGAGCGTCGGATCAGTGACCAGCGCGCGGGCGATGGCCACCCGCTGCTGCTGCCCGCCGGAGAGTTGCGAGGGATAGTGCTCGCTGCGATCGGTGAGCCCGACCAGGTCCAGCACCATTTCGACGTGCTCGCGGCGCTGCCGCCGCGACAGGCTGGTCAGCAGCAGCGGCAGCTCGACGTTCTCGAACGCCGTTAGCACCGGCATGAGATTGTAGAACTGGAACACAAAGCCGATGTTTTCCGCCCGCCATTGCGCCAGCGCCGACTCGGAGAGCGTGGTGATGTCCACGCCGGCGATGCGCAGCTCGCCGCTGTCGGGCCGGTCGATGCCGGCGATGATGTTGAGCAGCGTCGACTTGCCCGATCCCGAAGGCCCCATGAGGGCGACGAAACTGCCCTCGTAGATCGTGAGGTCGAGATTCATCAATACGTGCACCTCCTGATCGCCCCGCCGGTAGGACTTGCACAAGCCGCGAATCTCGACGACCGGGGTCATGATTGCGGCAGTTTCACGCGCATGCCGTCGTGCAGTTTGGCGGGCGGCTTCAGCACCACCTTGTCGCCGGGGTTGAGGCCCTGTTCGATCACCACCATGTCGCCGATGCGCTCGCCGCCGGCCATTACCGGCACTTCACGAGCCACGTCTCCGTCCAGGCGGTACGCGAGGCTGCGACCGTCGCGCGTCACGACGGCGTCCGCCGGCACCGCCGTGCGCGGCTTCTGATCCTCCGCCGTCAGCGCGCGGCTCAGGAAGGCCACCCGCGCGCTCATGTCGGGGAGGATGCGTGGATCGGGATCGACAAATTTCACCTTGACCAGCACCGTGGCCTTGGCGCGATCCACCGTCGGCACGATGGCGTGCACCTCGCCGCGCAGGCGCCGCTCGGGCAGCGCATCGAGCTGGATCTCGCAGGGTTGCCCGACGCGGACCTTGGTCAGGTTGGATTCGGAGACATCGGCCTCCACCTGCAGCGTGCTCATGTCCGCCATCGACACCACGGCGCCCTTGGATTGGTTCGCCGAGGCGAACGGCGCCACCACGTCGCCGACGTCGGCGTGCTTGGAGAGGATGACGCCGTCGAACGGCGCCCGGATCAGGGTGTACTCCACCGCCACCCTGGCCTCCTCATAGGCTGCCTCCGCCGCCGCCACCTGCGCCTGCGCGGACGTCAGGGTCGCGGCGGCGGCGGCGACGGCCGCCTCGCTGCTCGCGACGTTGGCCACGGCCTTGTCCCTGCGCGCCAGCGCAGCGTCGTAAAATTCCGGCGTGACGAATTTTCTTTCGACCATGGCGCGGGCGCGCTTCAGCGCGTTCTCCGCGTCCTGCAACTCCGCGCGCGCCTCCGCCACCCGCGCCCGGCTTTCGCGCTGCCGCGCTTCGCTTTCGATCACGACCGCCTTGGCGGCCTCGACGTTGGCGCGGTTGCGCTCCATGACCGCCACCACGTCCTGATTCTCCAGCCGGGCGATGACTTGATCCTTCTTGACCACACTGCCCGCCTCCACGTCAAGCGCCTGCAGCCGGCCGGTGGCCTTGGAGGCGACGTCGGCCTTGGTCTGCGGCACGACGTAGCCGGTGGCGTTGAACAGCGAGAGCGCCTGCGAGGGATAGGCCGTCACCACGCCGCCGACTTCCACGTCCGGCCGCGGCTGCAACAGATTGAGCCGGACAGCGGCAACATATCCGCCCACGCCGATCGCCACCAGGACGAGCAGTAACATCAGGCGCCGGATGCCATTGCTGCGGCGCGATGAGATGGCGCCGTGCCTGCCGCCGCGCTCTATTCTCAGCTTGCTCAAGTCTTCCACGGGGCTATTGTGGCCGTTTTTCCGGTGAAATATCAAAAAGCTGGGGACGAATCCGGGGGTGAATTGACGTATATGCAAGAGCGTGCTAGAAGAGAGTTTGTGGCGCGGAAAAGGTGGCGCTGGCACTTTCCCATCCCACTCCGCCTCGAATGAGGCGAAACAGGCGGAACCCGAGGGCAATATCCCGGCATAGATGCCTGTCAACACGTGGGTGATGGCTGGAGACATCCGGCCGTCCTGGTATCCCCAAACGCAGGGTTTGACGACACATGGCTGAAACCATGCTGCTGGTTGCTGGCAGAACCAGCAAACAAGGGACGTCCTTAAGCGCCGGCAAGCTCAAGGAGGAATATCTCGGCGTGACCTCCACGGTCGAGATGAACGCCGACGACATGACGCGAATGGGCCTCAAGGATGGCGATGCCGTGCGGCTGCGCACCTCGGTGGGCGAAACCGTGGTGCAATGCAAGGGCCGCAAGGCCACCGACCTGCCGGCCGGCATGCTGTTCATCGCCTATGGTCCGCCCTCCTCCCAGCTCATGGGCAGCGACACCGCCGGCAGCGGCATGCCGCTGTCCAAGAACTTCACGGTACAGGTCGAAAGGGCGGCCTGAGATTCCTCAAGGAAATCCCGCCGCCGGACAAGATATAGCGAGGTCCCGACATGGCAGAAAACATCCGCACCGTCGAACACGCCACCTGCACCTTCTGCGGCTGCGTGTGCGACGACATGAATCTGACGGTGGACCTGGACAAGCATTGCATCACCAAGGCCGAGAACGCCTGCGTGCTGGGCAAGGCCTGGTTCGCGGAGCACACGATTGAAAACCGCCCGGCGGCGACCATCGACGGCAGGGAGGTCGGCGTGGATGAAGCGGTCGAGGAGGCCGCCCGCATCCTGGTCAACGCGCGTTTCCCGATCATCTACGGCCTGAGTGACACGACCTGCGAGGCGCAGCGCGAGGCGCTGGCCATCGGCGACCTGATCCACGGCACCATCGACACCACCACCTCCGTCTGCCACGGCCCCTCCGGCATCGCCTTTCAGGGCGTCGGCGAAAGCACGATGACGCTGGGCGAGGTCAAGAACCGCGCTGATCTCGTGATCTTCTGGGGCGGCAATCCGGGCGAGGCGCACCCGCGCCTGTTCAGCCGCTATGCCGTCACCACCAAGGGCATGTATATCCCCAACGGCAAGAAGGATCGCTACATCGTGTCCGTGGACGTGCGCCGCACGCAGAGCACCCCCGTCGCCAACTTGTTCATCCAGGTGAAGCCGGGCGCGGATTTCGAACTGCTGTGGGCGCTGCGGGCGCTGGTCAGGGGCCGGCGGCTGGATCCGTCGGTGGAGGAGCGCACCGGCGTCAAGCTGGATACGATGAAGCAGCTCGTGGAGCGCATGAAGACCTGCCGCTATGGCGTGCTGTTCTTCGGCATGGGACTGACCATGACCCGCGGGCGGCATTTCAACTCCGGCGCCCTGCTCGCGCTCGCCACCGACCTGAACGAGTTCACCCACTTCGTGGCCAAGCCCGTGCGCGGGCACGGCAACGTCACCGGCGCCGACAACGTCGTGTCCTGGACCACGGGGTATCCGTTCGGCGTGAACTTAAGCCGCGGCTATCCGCGCTTCAATCCCGGCGAATTCACCACCGTGGACACGCTGTCCCGCGGCGACGCCGACGCCGCGCTCATCATCGCCAGCGATCCCGCCGCCAATTTCCCGAAGGCGGCGATCGAGCACCTGCACCGCATCCCCGTGATCGCCCTGGACCCCAAGGCCACGGAGACCGGCAAACTGGCGCGCGTGGCCTTTTGCACCGCCACTTACGGCATCAACGTCGGCGGCACCGTCTACCGCATGGACGACGTGCCGATCACCCTGCGCCCCGCCTTCGAATCGCCTTACCCGAGCGATCAGGAAGTATTGACGGCCATCAAAAACCGCGTGCGTGAGTTGCTGAACAAAAAGGCCAAGCCGAAGGAAGCCCGCAAAGCAGCCTGAACACGCCGCCGTTCCCATAACAACAATAAAATCCGTCCATCGTCATGCCAGACACACTTCGCATCGTCAACGGCAGGGTTTACGACCCCGCCAACGGCATTGACGGCGAGGTGCGGGACATCTGCATCAGCGACGGCAGGATCGTCGCCAGCCTGCCGCAGGACGCGCCCCGCCTGGACGTCAATGGCATGGCGATCCTGCCTGGCGGCGTCGACATCCACTGCCACATCGCCGGCGCCAAGGTGAATCTCGCGCGCAAACTGCAGCCCGAGGACCACCGCCGCGATCCGCACCCGAGCACGGCGGTGACGCGATCCGGCACCGGCGGCATCGTGCCGTCGACCTTCGCGACGGGCTATCGTTACGCGGCGCTCGGTTACACCACGGCCATGGAGGCCGCCGTTCCACCATTGGCCGCCCGCCACGTGCTGGAGGAGCTGCACGATACGCCCGTCATCGACAAGGGTTTCTACGTCCTGCTGGCCAACAACGTGTTCCTGCACCGCCTGCTGCGGGAGGGCCGCAGGGAGGAATTCCGCAACGCGGTGGCCTGGTGGATCAACGCCGCCAAGGCCTATGCCGTCAAGCTGGTCAACCCCGGCGCGGACGAGCTGTGGAAGGGGCAGCGCAACACCAACATCTCCAGCATCGATCAGACCGGCACGGGCATCGATCTCACCCCGCGCCAGATCATCCGCAGTTTCATCGACGTCGTCGAGGAGCTCGGCCTGCCGCACCCCGTGCACATCCATTGCAACAACCTCGGTCACAGCGGCAACTGGCAGACGACCCTGGAGACGATGCGCACGGCGGGCGAAAGCCGCCTGCACATGGCCCACATCCAGTTCCACAGCTACGGCGGCGAGCCGGGGAAAAACCCGACGTCGAAAGGCCCCGAGATTGCCGAGTACATCAACACGCATCCCAACATCACCACCGACGTGGGGCAGGTGATGTTCGGCAAGGCCACCGCCATGACCGCCGACGCCCCGCTCGGCTACATGCTGCGCAACATCAGTCACAACAAGTGGATCAACGCCGATGTCGAATGCGAGAGCGGCTGCGGCATCGTGCCGTTCACCTACCAGGAGAAGGTGTACGTGCATGCCCTGCAATGGGCCATCGGGCTGGAGTTGTTCCTGCTGTCGAAGGATCCCTGGCGCATCATGCTGTCGACCGATCACCCGAATGGCGGCTCCTTCCTGAAGTACCCGCGCCTCATCCGGCTGCTCATGGACCGCGATTTCCGCAACGAGGAGATCCAAAAGGTCAACCCGCGGGCGATCAAGAAGACGGTGCTGCTCGACAACCTCGACCGGCAGTATACGCTGAACGAGATCGCCATCATCACGCGCGCCGCCCCCGCGCGGGCGCTGGGCTTGAAGCACAAGGGCCACCTGGGCGCCGGCGCCGACGCCGACATCACCATCTACGAGGAGAACGCCGACAAGGAGCGCATGTTCAACGCCCCGCGCTACGTCATCAAGGATGGCCGCATGATCATCGCGGATTATGAATTCCGGACCGATCACGAGGGCCGCCTGCTGCACGTGGCGCCGGCCTACGATGCGGCGATTGAGCAAAAGCTGCACCCCTTCTTCGACGATTATTACTCCATCGAATTCGCCAACTATCCGGTGGCGGACAGCTACCTGCACCACCACGAGATCGTCCCGCCGGTCAAGGCGGCGGTGTAAGTCATGCGTTTGGGATCCACCGACATCATTGACACCTTCGCCGAGGCCTTTGCGATGTGGGGGACGCGGATCGTCATCACCGCCGAGACGCCGGCATGGGCGCTGGCCGCGGCGCGGTCGGTGACGGGCTTCGCCACCTCGGTGATCGGCTGCAAATGCGAGGCGGGCATCGAGCGCGAGGTCCCGGCGGAGGAGACGCCCGATCGACGCCCGGGCATCAGCGTGCTGCTGTTCTCCACCAGCGCCGAAAGCGTCGGCAAGCGGCTGGTGGAGCGCATCGGCCAGTGCGTGCTCACCTGCCCCACCACCGCCTGCTACAACGGCCTGCCTGCGGAACAGACGGTCGTGGTTGGCGGCCTGCTGCGATACTTCGGCGACGGTTATCAAATCTCCAAGGTGCTCAACGGCCGCCGGCTGTGGCGCATTCCGGTGATGGACGGCGAATTCGTCATCGACGAGCGCTTCGGCATCCAGCCCGCCGTTGGCGGCGGCAACCTGCTGTTGTGCGGCCCGGACGCCGCCGCCACGCTGAAGGCGGCGGAGGCCGCGGTGGCGGCGATGCGGAAGGTGCCCGGCGCCATTCTGCCGTTTCCCGATGGCGTGGTGCGCAGCGGCAGCAAGCCGGGTTCCAGATACAAATCGCTCATGGCGTCCACGAACGACGCCTACTGCCCCACATTGCGCGGTTTCGCCAACGGGACACAACTGCCCGCCGGCGTTCGTTGCGTCCTGGAGATCGTCATCGACGGACTCGATCTTGCCGCCGTCGAAAACGCCATGCGCGCGGGGTTGGAGGCCGCCGCGCGGCAGAACCTGGTGCAGATCTCCGCCGGCAACTACGGCGGCAACCTGGGGCAGTACAAGATTGCGCTGCGCGATCTGATCGCGGCGGCGCCGGCGGCCGTGGCATGAGCCTGACCCTGGCATTGCGCGTCGCGCCGCAGGTGCCGATGGAGGCCGAGGCGCTGACGTTCGACCGCGTCGCGGATTTGAGTGAATCCGACATCGCGGCATTGCCCCTCCTCCACGGCAATGAAAAGGCGGCCGTCGGGGATTTTTTCAAGGTGTCGGGCAGGGCCAATGGGGAGGTCCATCTGGAAGGCGATCTCGGCAGGGTGAAATATCTCGGCGCCGGCATGAGCCGCGGGCGGCTCGTCATTCACGGCAACGCCGGCATGCACCTGGGATCGGCGATGATCGGCGGCGAGATCCTTGTCAAGGGCAACGCCGGCGACTGGGTCGGTCCGGAGATGTTGGGCGGCAGGATCATCATCACCGGCAATGCGGGCCACATGGTGGGCAGCGCGCACCGCGGCGGCACCATCGGCATGCGCGGCGGCGAGATCATCATTCACGGCAACGCCGGCAACGAAACCGGCAACGGCATGCGCAACGGCCTCATCGCGATCGGGGGCAACAGCGGCGATTTCACCGGCGTCAACATGCGCGCCGGCACGATCATGGCGCTGGGCGGTCTCGGCTGGCGCAGCGGCGCGGGCATGGTGCGCGGCTCCATCGTTTCCATGCAGCCGGCGGAACTGCTGCCCACCTTCAGCTACGACTGCGACTACCGGCCGGTGTACCTGCGATTGTACCTGTTGTACCTGCGCGAACTCGGCATGGCCGTCGAGGACGCCTGGATCGAGGGGGAATACCGGCGCTACAGCGGTGACTCGGTGGAATTGAACCGCGGCGAGATACTGCTGCTCAACCGCCAGAAGCTTTCATAACCACAGGGGGACTCCGATGACAACCTTGGTCACAGACAACTGCCAGAGATGCCGCTTCACGGATTGCGTGACGGTCTGCCCCGTCGCCTGCTTCCACGGCGACGCGGAAATGCTGTATATCGACCCGAACGTCTGCATCGACTGCGGCGCCTGCGTGCCGGAATGCCCGGTCCACGCCATCTATGAGGAGAAGGATCTTCCCGACGACAAGCGGCACTGGATCGCCATCAACGCCGAGCGGGCGCCCAATCTGCCCGTGGTCGAAGAAAAACAGGAGCCCCTGCCCACCGCCGAGGCCCGCAAGAAGGAACTCGGTTACTAGAACTGACGATATGTCCATGCTAGGTTCCGCCGAACGCCCCCTGCGGGTTGCGGTCGTGGGCAGCGGCCCGAGCGGCTTTTATGCCACCGAGGCCCTGCTCAAGTCCGGCAGGACCGTGCAGATTGACATGTACGAACGGCTGCCCGTCCCCTACGGACTGGTGCGCAGCGGCGTGGCGCCCGATCATCCCAAGTTGAAGCAGGCCATCCTGGTCTATGACAAGATCGCCCGCTCGCCCGCCTTCCGTCTCATCGGCAACGTCACCATCGGCCGCGACCTCACGGTCGAGGAACTGCGCGGCGCCTACCACGCCGTCATGTTCACCTGCGGGGCGGAGGCCGATCGCCGCCTGGGCATACCCGGCGAGGACCTGCCGGGCAGCCACACGGCCACCGAGTTCGTCGGCTGGTACAACGGTCATCCCGATTACCGCGATCTCTCCTTCGACCTGTCGCAGGAAGTCGCGGTGATCATCGGCCAGGGCAACGTCGCCGCGGATGTCTGCCGCATCCTCGCCAAGACCGTCGACGAACTGAAGCACACCGACATCGCCGAGCACGCGCTGGAGGCGCTGTCGCGAAGCCGCATTCGTGAAATCCACGTCATCGGCCGCCGCGGTCCCGCCCAGGCCAAATTCACCAACAAGGAACTGCGCGAACTGGGCGAGCTGGCCGATGCGGCCGCCGTCATCGATCCCGCCGACCTCGTCCTCAACCCGGAGAGCGAGGCGGAACTGGCGGACAAGAACAACGACGTCAGCGCCAAGAACGTGGAAATTTTCCGGGGCTTTGCCGTCCCGTCCGGATCGACAAAACGTCGCCGCGTTCATTTCCATTTTTTCAAAAGCCCGGTCGAACTTCGCGGCCGGGAGAGGCTTGCATCGATCGTGCTCGAAAAAAACCGGCTGGAAGGGCCGCCGTTCAACCAGTCCGCGCGCGGCACCGGGGAAAAGATGGAGCTCCAATGCGGGCTTCTGTTCCGCAGCATAGGGTACAAGGGCAGGCCCATTCCTGGCCTCGTATTTGACGAGCGCAAGGGCATTCTGCCGAACGACAACGGCCGGCTGCGAGACGGCAACGGCGTGATACCCGGGCTGTACTGCGCCGGCTGGATCAAGCGCGGACCGACGGGGATCATCGGCACCAACCGGGCCGACAGCGTGGCCACCGTGAATTCACTGCTCGCCGATCTGGAGCAACTTGACGACACGGGAGACAAGCAGGGCGCGGACGCGCTTTACCCGTTGCTGGAAAAACGCGGCGTCAAATACATCGGCTTCCAGGACTGGTTGAAAATCGACGCCGCGGAAATCAATCGCGGCCGGCCCAAGGGCAAACCCCGCGAAAAATTCACCCGCATTGCGGAGATGCTGGAAGCCCTGCAGTCGTAAATCAACGGCGTGGGGCCGCCGCTGTTCAGGCATCACTTGACAACCCCCGCAGCCTCCGCCGGCACGAAGCCGTGCAGGCCGGGGATGAAATTCACGCCAATCACGGCGCTTCAAGCCTGTCAAGGGCTTGATTGCAAATCGGGTCCCCGCAATTCATGAAAAGTTTGGCGGGAGTGGCCGTTCCATGTTAATTTTTGCGCCGCAGGATAAGTGTGCAGGCTTGAAACCAAGCCATACCGTTGTCCGCGGCCAGCCCTTCTATCCATTCACATTCACACAGATGATGACCGAAACTGTTCAAGATTCGCGGTCTCCATCCGCCGCGCGGCGGTCTTTCAAGTCCGTCACCTGCCCGTTTTGCAGCCTGCTGTGCGATGACATGAACATCGAAAGCAGGCACGGCAGGTTGCGCGTCGAATCGGTGCGTTGTCCGCGCGCCGTGACCGGTTTTGAGCGCCCCTCGCCGCCGGCGTCTGCGCGCGTGGACGGCGTGGAGGTCGATCTGCACGAGGCGATCACGACCGCCGCGAAGCTGCTGAAGTCCTCCCGCCAGCCGCTGTTCGGCGGCCTGGCGACCGATGTCGACGGCATGCGCGCCGCGCTGGCGCTGGCCGATCGCACCGGGGGCATCGTCGATCACATGCTGGGCGACGGCATCTATCGCAATGTCCTCGCCATGCAGGATCGGGGCTGGATGATGACGACGCTCTCCGAGCTGCGCAATCGCGCCGATCTCATCGTTTTCGCCGGCACGGACGTGATCTCGGACCATCCGCGCTTCTTCGAACGCTTCGTCTGGAACAAGGAGTCGATGTTCGATCTGGACACCGGCGGGCGCGAGATCATCTATCTCGGCCGCGGCCTCGACGCCGGCGCCGGCGTGAGTCCGCAGGGGCGCCAGCCATGGCATCTCAAAAATGATCCGCAACGCCTGGGGGAGATCATTTCCGCCGCCCGGGCGGCGCTCGCCGGCAATCCCCTGCAGGCAAAAACCGTGGCCGGCGTCAGGACCCGCGAGGTGAACAGGCTGGTCAGCAGGCTCAAGGCCGCAAAATACCCCGTCATCGTCTGGTCGCCGCCGCGGCTCGATTTTCCCGCGGCGGACATCACCATCGCCGGTCTTTGTGAATTCATCAAGGAGCTGAACCAATTCACCCGCTGCTCGGGCCTGGCGCTGGGCGGCAATGAAGCCGCGGCCACCGCCGGCGCGGTTTGCACATGGCAGAGCGGCTACCAGTTGCGCGTGAATTTCGGCCCGGGCCATCCGGAGTTCGATCCCGTCCGCAACGCCACCGGCCGACTGCTGGCAAACGGCGAGGTGGACGCCCTGCTGTGGATTTCCAGTTTCGATCCCGCCATCCGCCCGCCGCAATCCGCCATCCCCACGATTCTCCTGACGCCTCCCCCGGAGGAATTCGATCGCGTTTATTCCGTGTACATTCCGGTGGGGGTGCCGGGCGTCGATCACGCGGGCCAGATGTGCCGGGTGGACACCGTGGTGTCGCTGCCGCTGCGCAAGCTCCGGGACACCACGCTGCCCAGCGCGGCCATGGTCATGCAAATGCTGCTGAAACTTCTCTGAGGTCCGCCCGCGCATGCTCACCAGATTGTCAGGCGGCACCGTTTACGACCCCATGAACGGCGTGAATGGCGAGCAACGCGACATCTACATTCGCGACGGCCGCATCGCGCCGCCGCCCGCGGATCCGGAAACCGCGGCCGTCAATCTTGATTTGCGCGGCAAGGTGGTGATGGCGGGGGCCATCGATCCGCACACCCATATCGGCGGCGGCAAGGTCAATATCGCCCGCGCCCTCCTGCCCGAGGACCACCGGCCGGACCCCGTGCCGCGCACCACGATTACTCGTTCCGGCGTGGGACATGCGGCGCCCTCGACGCAGGCCACCGGCTATCGCTACGCGGAGATGGGCTACACGGCCTGTTTCGAGCCGGCCATGCTGCCGGCCAACGCCCGCCAGGCGCACATGGAAATGGCCGATATCCCCATCATCGACAAGGGCGCCTACGTGATGCTGGGCTCGGATGATTTTCTGCTGCGCATGCTGGCCGCCGGGAAAAGCCAGCGCGAAATCAACGACTACGTCGCCTTCACCATCACCGCGGCGCAGGCGCTGGCCGTCAAAGTGGTCAACCCCGGCGGCATCAGCGCCTTCAAGTTCAACCAGCGCAGCCTCGATCTGGATGAGAAGCACGCCCATTACGGCGTGACGCCGCGACAGATCCTGCACACACTGGCGCGCGCTGTCCATGAACTTGGCGTGCCGCACCCACTGCATGTGCACGGCTGCAACCTGGGCGTCCCGGGCAACGTCGAGACAACGCTGAAAACCATCGCCGGCGTCGAAGGTCTGCCGCTGCATCTGACCCACATCCAGTTCCACAGCTACGGCACCGAGGGCGACCGGAAATTCTCCTCCGGGGCCGCCCGCATCGCCGGGGCGGTGAACCGCAACCCCAACATCTCCGTGGACGTGGGCCAGATCATGTTCGGCCAGACCGTCACCGCCTCCGGCGACAGCATGGCGCAGTACCGGAACCATGCCCACGCCCATCCCAAAAAATGGGTGTGCATGGACATCGAGTGCGACGCGGGCTGCGGCGTGGTGCCGTTCCGCTACCGCCATCAGAAATTCGTCAATGCCCTGCAATGGGCCATCGGTCTGGAGATCTTCCTGCTTGTCGATGATCCCTGGCGCGTCTTCCTGACCACGGATCATCCCAATGGCGCGCCGTTTACGAGCTACCCGCATCTGATCCGGCTGTTGATGGACAGAAGCTTCCGCAACGAATGTTTTGCGACGCTGCACCCCGACGCGCAGAAAATGTCGACGCTGGGAAGTCTCACCCGTGAATACTCACTGTATGAAATCGCCATCATGACGCGCGCCGCCCCCGCGAAAAGCCTGGGGTTGACCGATCGCGGCCACCTGGGCGCGGGCGCCGCGGCCGACATTACCGTGTACACGCCGCATGCCGACCGGCAGCGCATGTTCGAAAAACCGGACTATGTCTTCAAGGATGGCGAGCTCGTGGTGAAAAACGGCCGCATCACCAGGGTCGTCGACGGCGCCACCCACACGCTGCGCCCCGCTTATGACAGGGGCATCGAGAAATCCCTGCGTGAATACTTTGATCGTTACATGACGATGCGACTGGACAACTTCCGCCTCAGTGACGCCGAGATCGAAAACGACGGCCGCGGGCGTCTCATCGTGCATCGGGGGCGCGCGGCATGAAGATCAACGGCGTGGAAATAGACAACACCTTCGCCGAGGCGTTTCCCATGAAGGCGACGCGCCTCATCATCACCGCCATGTCGTACAAATGGGCCTACCGGGCGGCGAACTCCCTGACGGGATTCGCCTCCTCCATCATCGGCTGCGGCTGCGAGGCGGGCATAGAGTACGAGATCAACGAGCGCCATACCCCCGACGGCCGGCCCGGCATTTCCGTGCTCATCTTCGCCACCTCCACCAGGCAGCTCGCGGAACAGGTGCTGAAGCGCGTCGGCCAGTCCGTCATGACCACCGCCACCGCCGCCTGTTACTCCGGGCTGCACACCGCCGATCGCATCCCGCTCGGCAAAAGCCTGCGTTTCTTCGGCGACGGCTACCAGATTTCCAAGCTGGTGGACGGCACGCGCTACTGGCGCGTGCCGGTGATGCACGGCGAATTCATGTGCGAGGAAAGCACCGGCGTCACCGACGCCATCGGCGGCGGCAATTTTCTGGTATTCGCCAAGAGTTCGCGCCACGGACTCGCCGCCTGCGAGAAGGCCGTCAAGGCGATGAAAAAGGTGCGCGGCGCGGTGACGCCGTTCCCGGGGGGCGTGGTGGGCTCCGGCTCGAAGGTGGGCTCCAAATACAAGTTCATGAACACCTCGACCAACCATCTCTATTGCCCCACGCTCAAGGGCAGGGTTCCGGATTCCGCGCTTTCCGAAAAAGTCGGATCGGTGCTGGAGATCGTGATCGACGGGCTGGACAAGGACGCGATTACGGAGGCCATGCGCACCGGCATCGAGGTGACGTGCTCGTTCGGACCCCGGCGGGGCATCTACCGGATCAGCGCCGGTCATTACGGCGGCAAGCTCGGTCCCCACCACTTTCACCTGCACAAAATTCTCAAATGAAGCCACTCACACTCACCCTGAAGGAACCGCCGTCACAGCGCGTGGAACTTTCCGCGTTGATTCCGGACCGACTATCAGGGATGCGCCGCAGCGCCATCGCGGCAATCAGATTGCAGTGCGGCAATCGCAAGGTGAAGGTGGGCGATCTTTTCTCGTTGAGCGGCGGGGATGCGAGCCAGTTGCAATTGCGCGGCGATCTTGGAAAGTTCGACGGCATCGGCGCGGCAATGGCTGCCGGTGTCATCACCGTGCGCGGCCGCGTCGGTCATCAACTGGGCGCGGCCATGCGCGGCGGACGAATCATGGTCCACGGCGACGCGGGCGACTGGCTCGGCGCGAACATGCACGGCGGCCGGATTGAAGTCCGCGGCTGCGCCGGCAATCAAGTCGGCGGCGGGCTGCCGGGCGACGCCCACGGCATGGACGGCGGCACCATACTGATTGCCGGAAATGCCGGAATGCGCGTCGGCGACCGCATGCGACGCGGCATTGTCGTCGTCAAGGGCGACACCGGCGATTACTGCGGCGCGCGGATGCTGGCCGGCACCATCGTGGTGTTCGGAAATGCCGGGGATTTTGCCGGCGCCGGGATGAGACGCGGCACCGTGATCCTGATCCGCAAACCGGAGCGGCTGCCGGCCTCGTTCAACTACTGTGGAATACTGAAGATGCAGTTTTTGCGCATCCTGTTTCATCATTTGACGCGCGAGTATCCCAATCTTCCGGAACTCAGGGGACGCGGGCCGCTATGCGACAGGTATTGCGGCGATCTGGCCACCGGCGGCAAGGGCGAGCTCATGATCCTCCGCGCCTCCTACCCCTACTGAGCGGACAGCCATGGGCAGAGGCGCGAACGGCACTTCGGGAAGACGGGCACGGGGGCGGACTGTGGATCCGCAGGTGCTGGCGGAGATCCGCGAGTTGCTGGGCGACGCGCCGCGGCGGCGCGACCTGCTCATCGAGCATTTGCACAAAATCCAGGATCACTTCAAGCACATCTCGGCGGCGCACATCACCGCGCTGGCCGGGGAGATGAAGCTGTCCACCGCCGAGGTCTACGAGGTGGCGACCTTCTATCATCATTTTGATGTAATCAAAGAAAATGATCAGCCGCCGCCGAAACTGACGGTGCGCGTCTGCGATTCCATCTCCTGCGACATCGCCGGCGCGGGCGCCCTCCTGCAGAGCCTGAAAAAGGCATTTGGGCCCGGCGTGCGGGTCAAATCCGCGCCCTGCGTGGGCCGCTGTGAGGCGGCGCCGGTGGCGGTCGTCGGAACCAATCCCATAGATCGCGCCTCCACCGACGATGTGGTGAAAGCCGTGAAGGACGGCGCGCATGCGGCGTCGGCGCCTGACTGCATCACTTATGCGCAATACCAGTCCACGGGCGGCTATCAAACGCTGCGCGACTGCGTCGGGGGCCGCCGGAAGGTGGAGGACGTCATCAAGGCCCTCGAGGACTCCAACCTGCGCGGCCTGGGCGGCGCCGGTTTTCCCGCCGGCCGCAAGTGGCGCATTTTGCGCGAGCAGCCCAAACCGCGCCTGATCGCCGTCAACATCGACGAAGGCGAACCGGGCACCTTCAAGGATCGCTTTTACCTCGAGCGCGATCCGCACCGCTTTCTGGAGGGCATGTTGATCGCCGCCTGGGCCATCGAATGCGACGACGTCTACCTCTACCTGCGCGATGAATACGCCGGCGTGCGCCAGGCCCTGACGCGTGAACTCCGGCTGCTCAAGGCCGCGCCGCCCTGCCCGCTGCCAAAAACCATCGAGCTGCGGCGGGGCGCCGGCGCCTACATCTGCGGCGAGGAATCGGCGATGATCGAATCCATCGAGGGCAAGCGCGGCATGCCGCGCCTGCGCCCGCCCTACGTCGCCCAGGTCGGCCTGTTCGGAAGGCCGACGCTCGAACACAACATGGAAACGCTGTACTGGGTGCGCGACATTCTTGAGAAGGGCGCGGCCTGGTTCACCTCGCACGGTCGCCATGGCCGCAGGGGGCTGCGATCGTTTTCAGTCAGCGGCCGCGTCAACAAGCCCGGCGTGCACCTGGCACCCGCGGGCATCACCGTCCGCGAGTTGATCGACGAATACTGCGGCGGCATGCTGCCCGGTCACGAATTTTACGGCTACTTTCCCGGCGGGGCCTCCGGCGGCATCCTGCCCGCAAGTCTCGGCGACGTTCCACTGGATTTTGACACGCTGAACTCCTACGGCTGCTTCATCGGCTCCGCGGCGATCATCATCCTCTCGGACAAGGACAGCGCCCGCGCCGCCGCCCTGAACGCCATGCGCTTCTTCGAGGACGAGTCCTGTGGCCAGTGCACGCCCTGCCGGGTGGGCACCGCCAAGGCGGTGAAACTGATGCAAAGGCAGGACTGGGACTTCAATCTGCTGGAGGAGCTCTCGCAGGTGATGATCGACGCCTCCATCTGCGGTCTGGGCCAGGCGGCGCCCAACCCCCTGCGATGTGCGGTAAAATATTTTCCTCAGGAATTCAAGCGAGGCGGAAAGTAGCATGGCGGCGAATCCGCAATATCTGGGCAGTCCCCGGACCGTGCCCTTTACGCTGGACGGCAGAAACATCGAGGCCCTGCCCGGCGAGACCATCCTCCAGGCCGCCGAACGGGCCGGGGTGTACATCCCGCGTCTGTGTTACAAGGAGGGCTACCGGCCGGACGGCAACTGCCGCGCCTGCATGGTGGAGATCAAGGGCGAGCGGGTGCTGGCGCCGTCTTGCTGCCGCCAGCCCAGTACGAACATGGAAGTGCGCGCCAACTCAGAGCGCGCGGTGCATTCGCAAAAAATGGTGCTGGAATTGCTGCTGTCCGACATGCCCGGCCAGGGCAAATCACCGTACAGTTTGCGATCTGAACTCGACGTCTGGGCGGAGAAAATGGGCGTGCGGCGTCCCCGCTTCGAGGGACGCCACCAGCCCGCTCCGGACCTCAGCAACCCGGCCATCGCCGTGAACCTCGACGCCTGCATCCAGTGCACGCGCTGCGTGCGCGCCTGCCGCGAGGAACAGGTCAACGACGTGATCGGCTATGCCTTCCGGGGCCGGCACGCCGAGATCGTCTTCGACATCCGGGACCCGATGGGGGAGAGCAGCTGTGTCAGCTGCGGAGAATGCGTGCAGGCCTGTCCCACCGGCGCCCTGATGCCGGCCAACAACGCCGGCCTTGCCAGAATCGACAGGCGGGTTGATTCCACCTGCCCCTACTGCGGCGTGGGTTGCCTGCTGGCCTTCAACGTCAGCGGCAATCGCATCATGCACGTGGACGGTCGTGACGGTCCGGCCAATCACAGCCGCCTGTGCGTCAAGGGGCGTTACGGCTTCGATTACATTCACCACCCGCAACGGCTGACCCGTCCCCTCATCCGCCGTCCGGACAGACCCAGGACCGCGGCGTTGATCCCACCCGCGAAAATGATGGAATACTTCCGTGAAGCCGGCTGGGAGGAGGCGCTTGATGTCGCCGCCGCCGGACTGAAGGCCATCCGCGATGCGTACGGACCGGGTGCGCTGGCCGGTTTCGGCAGCGCCAAGGGCAGCAACGAGGAGGCCTATCTGTTCCAGAAACTGGTGCGCGCCGGCTTCGGCACCAACAACGTCGACCACTGCACGCGCCTGTGCCACGCCTCCTCCGTGGCCGCGCTGCTCGAGGGCATAGGCTCCGGCGCCGTCTCCAACCAGGTCGCCGACGGCACGGCACAGGCGGATGTCATCATCGTCATCGGCGCCAACCCCACGGTCAATCACCCGGTGGCGGCCACCTTCATGAAAAATGCCGCCAAGGCCGGCAAGAAACTCATTGTCATCAGTCCGCAGGTGCCGGAGCTCGCCCGCCACGCCGCTTACTTCCTGCAAATTCGCCCCGGCGGCGACGTCGCGCTGCTCAACGCGATGATGAACGTCATCATCACTGAAGGTCTGCAAAACGACGCCTACATCTCCAGGTACACCGAGGGCTATCAGGCGCTGCGCAACCGGGTCATACAGTACCTGCCGGAGAAAATGGCGCCCATTTGCGGCATTGCTCCGGAGGTCATCCGCGAAGTCGCCCGCCTCTACGCGACGGCGAAAAATTCGATCATCTTCTGGGGCATGGGCATCTCCCAGCACATCCACGGCACCGACAACGCCCGCTGCCTGATCGCGCTGGCATTGATGACCGGCCAGATCGGGCGTCCCGGCACGGGATTGCATCCCTTGCGCGGCCAGAACAACGTCCAGGGCGCGTCGGATGTCGGCCTGATCCCCATGGTCTACCCGGACTACCAGCCCGTCCGCTCGCCGCAGGTGCGCGAAAGATTCGAGCGGCTGTGGCAGGCGAAACTGGACCCCAACGCCGGACTCACCGTCGTTGAAATCATGCACGCCGTCCACGCGGGAAAGATCCGCGGCATGTATATCATGGGCGAGAATCCCGCCATGTCGGATCCCAATCTCAATCACGCCCGCGAGGCGCTCGCCCACCTTCATCACCTGGTGGTGCAGGATATCTTCTTCACGGAAACGGCGGGCTATGCCGACGTGATCCTGCCCGCCTCGGCGTTTCCCGAGAAGACCGGCACCTTCACCAACACCGATCGCCGCGTGCAGCTCGGCCGCCAGGCCATCGATCCGCCGGGGGAGGCGCGGCAGGATCTCTGGATCATCCAGGAGATCGCCCGCCGGCTGGGCCTGAACTGGAACTATGGCGGGCCGGCTGATGTGTGGAACGAAATCCGCGTGGCGGTTCCCAGCGTGGCCGGAATCACCTGGGAGCGGCTGGAGCGGGAGGATTCCGTCACCTATCCCTGTTTGAAAGAGGGGGATCCGGGTGAGCCGGTGATTTTCAAAAACGGCTTCCCGACGGAGGATGGCAGGGCGAGATTCGTGCCGGTGGATTACACGACGGCCGCGGAACTGCCGGATCAGGATTACCCCTATATTTTCATCACCGGCCGGCTGCTGGAACACTGGCACACCGGCAGCATGACGCGTCACGCCAGCGTGCTCGATGCCATCGAGCCCCGTCCCAGCATCGGCATGCATCCCCATGACACCCTGAAGATCGGGGTGGGTGACGGTGATGAAATCACGGTGGAATCGCGGCGCGGGCGCATCACCGCGCCGGTCCGTGTGAGCGACACCGTCCAGCCGGGGTGCGTATTCATGGCCTTCGCCTTCCACGAGGCGGCCGCCAATATTCTGACCAATGAAGCGCTTGATCCCTACGGGAAAATTCCGGAATTCAAGTACTGTGCCGTGCGCGTCACGCGCGCGGCTGCTTGAATTCCCCAAGGTAAAGTATTAGTTTTCCCGGAAACTTCGGGGCGATAACACGGAATCACTTCTTCAATTCCACCATTCAAATCATGGGAGGGCGGGCGATGGCTACCTACAATGATTCATTCAAACTCACCACCAAGGATGTCGAATTGATCGAACAGGCGCTGCGCAATGAGATCGGCGCGCTCACCCGTCGCGTCCACCTGCACCCGGACTCCGCGCCCGGTTCTGACGTTGAACGGGAGAACCGCATCAAGCAATTGCATCAGGTGCTGGGGAAGATACACAACCAGAAGGTGTGGTACGGACAGGCGCACCAGACCGGCATCCCGCTCGCAGGCTGACGAATCCCATCCTGCCTGCGGCATGAAAAACCCGGCGTCCGCCGGGTTTTTCATGCGCGGCGCGGGCGGCGTTTCAACGGGCAGCCTGCTCCGCGGACACCAGCACCAGGGACTCGTCAATCAACGGCTTGGACTTGTCGCTGGCGTCCTCCGGGGCCGGCACTACCGTATGGATTTCGTATAGATAGCCGGGAATTTCGTCACAGACGGTGATGAGGTATTCCTTGTTTTCCAGTTTTTTGAAGGTCTCGTTGCCGAAGGTATGGGGATCCTTCAGGTACGGCGTGATCCGCACCTGCTTGCCCTGCACCGTCTTGCCGTTGAATGAAATCGACACCGGCTTGATTTCGGCGCTGTTCGCGAAGGCTTGCTTGATCAAACGGTGGAAATAGCGCCAGTACCCTTCCGTAATCCGGTTCATCTCCAGCACGTCGCCCTGCAGGTATATGCCCAGCACCGGATTGCCGCTGATCCCGTCATAGGGCGGCACGTAATGATTGCGTTCGCCGCTGAACCAGCTGACCTCGCCCGCCTTCATGCCGTCGGGCTTGATTTCCTTGATGCGAAATTCCACGTTATCCTCGAAACCCTCCTCGAAGGTCCCCTGCTTTTTGAAGTGATACCTGAGCACCGTCGGCGTTTTGATGTTCTTGAGATGGTCGGTCATCCACAGCAGCGTCTCGGCGTCGGAGAGCTTCACGTTTTCGCTTTCCATGGAATCGCCCACGCGCCCGATGTGCGCGAGAGCGTCCGGATCCATCCTGCCCTCCTTGTCGACGTTCGGCATTTTCTCCACCGAATCACCGCCCGGCGCCGCGGCCGGGGGGGGTGAGGAATCCTCCGCCGCCACGACCGCCCCTCCAAGCATGAGGATGCTCACGAGGCAGCCGGCCACCGTACTCTTGAGCCGGACAAGAAAAGCATGAAATTCATATTTGACGTTGGGCATCATGGTTTTCATCACCTCCGACCTTTCCTGCCTTTGCCCTTGTGATCTCCGCCCGGCTTTTGCTTGTCCCCGCCCTCATCACCGGCCTTGTCGCCGCCATCCTCCACCAGCGGGACACCGTACTCAGCCAGTATCGCGCGGATGTCATCGCGATGCCGGGTGATGAAATCGTTGACCTGCTGCTTCCAGGCCTTCTCGCCAAAACGCGTGGCCATGGTAAACCGGAAATCGAACTTGATGCCGGGTTCCGATTTCATGGGGATCACCACCAGTTCCGGATTTTTGATTTTCTTGGCGTAGTATCCGGCGATGGGCCCCCATTCAAAGGTGACATTGATCTTGTCCTGCACCAGATCCTGCTCGATGATGCGGCCCGGATAATCCTGCACATCGGCCGTCATGTGCTGATAGGGCACCATGTAATCAAGCAGGCCGTGTCGGTACGCCCATTCGGTGGCCGGCCCGACATCGTACAATCCAATCCGCAGATTCTTCTTGCGCTCCGGCGGCAGATTGATGAGGTCCTCCTGGGATTTGACGTCATCCAGCCCCCGGCCCTTGACGTACACCATCGCCCAGGTGGAGTGATAATACGGTTGCGTGGTCGCGGCCATGTCGAAATGCTCGGGAACGCTGATGACCAGATCACACTGATACGACCCATCCGGCGTCTTGTTGTTTTTGAGGGTGTTGCGGATGAATTTGAATCGCTGCGGGAACCAGTAATACTGAAGCGGCAATCCGAGGCTGTCGGCGAATAATTTGGCGATCTTGTTCTCGAAGCCCTCCATCTTGTCATTGGACGCCGGCATGGCGTTGGGATCGCCGCATACCTTGAGCGCCGTGCGCGGCGGCGTGCTTTCCTCCTCGGCGCGCAGGCCATTCGCCGTGACGCAGGCCATCACCCCCAAGCCCAGGGACAGGATCCACGGCCATACCTTGGATTTCTTCTCGCTGCTACCATTCATGGGCACAATCCTCCCAGCGTTTAAATCGCCCGCTCGCCATCAGATCCGGCGGCGGGGACCCATTGTACCTTCAGCAGGCGTTGATCAGCGTCAAAAACAAACGGCCTTGCCGGTAGAGACCCGGCAAAGCCGTCGCAGTTCCTGACACTTAAGCCCGGCCGCCGCTTACTTGATGCCCTTCTCGTCCAGATAACGTTCGAGCTTTTTGACCCAGCGCTTGCCGTTGTTGTCGGTCGCCGCCTTCAGGGCGTCCAGATTGGCTGGCTTGCCGCTGCCGACGATGATCACACCGCCCATGCCGAAGGAGGCGTGCGGCGTGCAGGTATAGACATACGCACCCGGCTTGTCGAGGGTTATCGCAAAATCCTCGCCCAGCTTGGAGTTCCAGGCCGTGGCTCCGTCCGGGATCATGCCGGCTATCGACGTGGTGCTGTGGGAATTCATGTTGCGCCATACCACCTTGTCACCCGGTTGAATCTGAACGATATCCGGGTCAAAGGAGCGCACCGTCGCATTGACAACCACCTCCGCCGCCCCGGCGGCGCTCACCGACAGCAACGCACCCAACGACATCAGGCCCACTAAAAATTTTTTCATGACTCTCTCCAGAAATAAAATTGTTAATCATCCCCCACAAGCGGGGCAGTAAACTTCCCGTTGCACAGACGGCCCGTTAGGCGTCAATACGATGCAAAAGTTCCTTTTGATTCCATAGGTTAACGGTTGCTTAACCAGTGGTGGCGCTACAGGCCGCAAAGTGCACGCTGCTAAAAAAAACCCCTCGAAGCCTCCGCTTCGAGGGGTTGCAGATTTAACGATAGTTATTGTTATTTAAACGCCACTAACCTGCCTGTTGTTGTTCAAGATTACGGCAGTGAGAAGACGTTCAGCACGCCACCGTTCTTGGTGACGCTCTTGAGGGCGCGATAGCCACCCGCGGCACCCAGCGCCCATTCGTCAGGCGCCGTGTTCTCCTTGCGGAAGGCCACCACCGCGCCGGCCCAGCCACCGATGCCGGACAGCACGCCGAGATACTGCTTGCCGTTGTGCATCCAGGTGTTGGTGTTGCCGATGATGCCGGACGCCGTCTTGAACTTCCACAGCAGCTTGCCGGACTTGACGTCAACCGCCTTCTCCCAGCCTTCCAACGTGCCGTAGAACGCCAGACCACCCTTGGTGGTCAACACGCCACTCCACACCGACCACTTCTCGGGGATGGACCAGACGATCTTGCCCTGGCCCGGATCCCAGGCGATGAAGTTGCCCATGTTGTCGTTGGTGTCGTTGTTGCCGCACTCCTTGCCGGGGCACGCCTTGCCGGCGGGGTACATCGTCAGGTTCGCAAACACGTAGGGCTTGCCAGCCTCATACAGCGGGTTGGAAACAGGCTCGTACGTCATGCAAACGTGATTGGTCGGCACATAGAACAGACCCGTGTCCGGATCATACGAGGACGGCTGCTGGTCCTTGGTACCCAGAGCGGCCGGGCAGATGTCCTTGGAGACGACATCCTCACCGCCGCTATGGGTCGACTTGGAGGCAACCACCTGTGGACGGCCGGTCTTCATGTCGACATGGGTCGCCCAGTTGACGGCCGGGTCATACTTCTCGGCCACCAGCAGTTCGCCGGTGGTGCGGTCCAGCGTGTAGCCGAAGCCGTTGCGGTCGAAGTGACTCAGGGCCTTGCGCTCCTTGCCCTTGACCTTGCCGTCCCACAGGACCATTTCATTGACGCCGTCATAGTCCCACTCATCGTGCGGCGTCATCTGATAGGCCCACTTGGCCATGCCGGTGTCAACGTCACGCGCAAAAATGGTCATCGACCACTTGTTGTCGCCGGGACGCACCACCGGGTTCCAGGTGGACGGATTGCCGGAGCCGTAGAACATCAGGTTCTGCGCCTTGTCATACGGCCACCAGCCCCACACCGAGCCGCCGCCAATCTTCCACTGGTCACCCTTCCAGGTCTTCAGCGAAGAATTGGGACCCACGGGTTGCAGCATGGACGTGGTCTTGGCCGGGTCGAACAGGATGTCGCTGTCCGGGCCCATGCTGTAGGCACGCCATACCAGCTTGCCGCTGTTGATGTCATACGCGCTCATGGAGCAACGCACGCCAAACTCCGCGCCGGACATGCCGGTGAACACCTTGTCCTTCATCACATGCGGGGCATTGGTGTTGGTCTGGCCCATCTTGGGCTCGCCATTCTTGGTTTCCCACACCTTTTGGCCGTTGTCGGCCTTGAGGGCAACCAGCATGGTGTCGTTCTGCTGCAGGAAGATCATCCCGTTGCCATAGCCCAGGCCACGGTTGACGTTGTCGCAGCAGAGCACGCCCTGCACGCTCTCCTCCTGCACCGGATCGTATTCCCACACGATCTCGAGGCTGTCGAGGTCGATGGCGAACACGTCGTTCGGGAACGCGGAGTGGATGTACAGGGTGTCACCCTTGCGGCCGGTGGCCTCGCCCGGCAGTACCAGCGGGCCACCCTCGTGACCCTGCAGGCGGCCGGTGGAAAACGACCAGGCCATGGTGACCTTGCCTACGTTTGAGGTGTTGATCTGGTCCAGCTTGGAATAACGCCAGTTCCAGTAATTGCCGCCCGGATAAGCCCAGTAATTGGGATTATTCGTCAGCTTTTCGACGCTGTCATTAGCGAATACCGCACCAGGTACCGCCAAAGAAAGAGCCGCTACCAACCATCGTTTATACGATGTTTTTAGCATGACCTCCTCCTTCACTTTCACTGTTAACAGTTTCCAAAGTTGATCTCTATTTTTGCTTTTACACCCCCGGCCGCCCCGAGATCAGAAAGAACGGCGCGGGAAATTGAATCCACTATTCGGAACCGGTCAAGATTGCATGCAACGGCGCCGCCCGAGTCCACGGCGCGGCGCTGATCGTCAAGTGAAAAATCCGTGAAGCAAAATATGCACTGCCCGGCGCGGGCCGCCGGTGGGGAAAAATCTTGGAATACGGGCAATGAAAAATAACCATTATTTCTTTATTCTCATCGTAATTATTTTTTGAACGCCGCCTCGTTGCTGATACTGCACCAGGAATTCATCCTTCTGACCGGGACATTTTCCCAACTCGCCGTCCCCTATTGACGGCGCCAGAATTATAACGGATTTCAAAGGGGCATCAATAGCGGCGCGGGGTTATTTTTGAGCGGATGGGCACGTCAGGTATTCATATTGCGGCGCACAAAACATGTGCTGCCCTTAACCTCCCCCCATAGGCAAGGCCGGCGGAAGAATTGAAAAGCTTCGGGCCGGCTTATTTGGTGGGCTGGGCGGCCTTATTGCTCTCCGGCGCTGCCGCCGCATCGGTTTTGGCCTTCGGCGTAATGCGCTTTACAAAACAATGACTTTCAGCCTCGGCCTCCAGTTCCTTGAGTTTGTTATAAACGGCCTTGACCTTTTCGTTGGTGCGGAAGGTGTCCCCCTTGTCTCCGGGGGTGTCCTTGTATTCCTCATAGGTTTTGGCGTCGGAATACTTTTCGTACTTCATCTTGCCGGCGATGGCATCAATGGTGCATGAACAGCCCAGCAGGTTTTCGATGCTTTGCTCCCCATGCCGGTCCATGCAATCCAGGACGTAGTTCACCCGGTCCACGGTCGGGAAGTCATTGCCGGCATGCGCGACCACGGGTTGCAACAACACCAGTAACACGACACTTGAGATTTTCTTCACGTTGATTTCTCCATTCTCGTCTCTCCAACTGCGTTGTATTTGATGGTAACAAATCCCGGGACGGGCGTCAGTGACCCTGGCGATGGTCATTCACGAGCGCTGACGGTTGGACATCGCCTCGATCCCGCGGTTCGCATTCCGCATCCCCATCACGCAGGTTTGGCGGCCAGCACGCCTGCTCGACGCAAATAGCCAACGACGGCTTCCACACATTCCTCCTGCGATTGCTGATGGGTGTTCAGCACGACCTCGGCGGCCTCCGGTTCCTCATAAGGAGCGGAGATGCCGGTGAACTCCTTGATCTCCCCGGCACGGGCGCGGCGGTACATGCCCTTCACATCGCGCTGCTCACACACCTCCAAAGGGCAACGGCAATACACCTCGATGAAATCCCCCGGCGGCACGCGCTCCCGGGCCCTGGCCCGGTCGGCGCGATAGGGGGAAATAAAGGCCGTCAGGATTATCATACCGGCGTCCATGAACAGTTTCGCCACCTCGGCGATGCGCCGGATGTTTTCCACGCGATCGGTGGGAGAAAATCCCAGATCGCCGTTCAGACCGTGACGAATGTTGTCGCCATCGCAGACATAGGTGTGACAGCCCTGCTGATGCAGGCGCAATTCAACCGCGTTGGCGATGGTGGACTTGCCGGAGCCGGAAAGCCCGGTAAACCACAGCACGACGCCGCGGTGGCCGTTCAGCCGTTCGCGGTCGGCACGGCTGACGTGGCCGGCGTGCCAGACTACATTGCTGCTCTTTCCCACGTCCGGTGAGGCGGGTTTTTTCATGGTCCTCGCATTTCGCGGGCGCGGCCCAATGCCGGGGGCTCAGCGTCCTTTCGCCGGCGCCAGCAATCGCCGCAGATTTTCCAACAGCATCTGCTTGCGCAGGGGCTTGGTGATATGGGCCGTGCAGCCGGCGGCCATGCTTTTGTCCACGTCTTCGCGCACGGCATAGGCGGTCAGCGCGACGATCGGCACCGGCGGGCGGCCTTGCGCGCGTTCCAACTCGCGGATCGCCCGTGTCGCGGAATAGCCGTCCAGCACCGGCATCTGCATGTCCATCAATATCAAATCATAACGGGACTTTTTGAATTTATCGACCGCGATCGCGCCGTCCTCGGCCTCGTCGATGTCGTAGGGTTCCGCCTTGAGATGGGTGCGTACCAAAAGGCGGTTGTCGGCGTTGTCATCCACCAGCAGCAGACGTTGGCGGCGCGCAGCCGGCGGCGCGGACGGTTCAACGCCTGAAGCATCGGCCGCCGGCTTGGCGGCGGCGAACGGAAGCGGCACTTCAAAGAAGAAACAGCTTCCCCGGCCTGGTTCACTCTTCACCCCGATGGCGCCCCCCATCATGCCGACCAGTGTCTTGCAAATGGCCAGTCCCAGCCCCGTGCCTCCATACTTGCGCGTGGTGGAGGAATCGACCTGGCTGAAACTGTCAAAAATCGCCTGCTGTTTGTCCGCGGGGATGCCGATGCCCGTGTCGGTCACGCTGAACCGCACCCCCTCGCGCAGATCAGCCGACGGCGACGCCGCCACCACCACCCTGCCCCGCTCGGTGAACTTCAATGCGTTGCCGATGAGGTTGAGCATGATTTGCCGCAGGCGGGTGGGATCGCCGCGCCGCTGGCGCGGTAATTCAGGATCGATTTGCAGGATCAATTCAACGTTTTTTTCGCCGGCCTTGATGACATGGATGTCCACGGCGTCCTGCAACAACTTGAAAACGTCAAAATCGATCTGTTCGAGCGTCAATTGGCGCGCCTCAATCTTGGCCAGATCCAGAATGTCGTTGATCAAATCGAGCAGCGCCTCGCCGGCCTTCCGGGATATCTCCACGTACCTGTTCTGTTCGCCGCTCAGCGGGGTGCCGCCGAGCAGTTCGCCCATGCCGATGATGGCGTTCAATGGCGTGCGGATTTCATGACTCATGCGGGCCAGAAAATCAGACTTGACGCGCGAGGCCTCGAGCGCCTGATCACGCGCCTGTGCAAGCTCGAGGGTTTGTTGCCGGACCTGCCGCTCGATTTCGCGATTGCGATGGCGCAATTCCCGCGTTTGCAATTCACGCGATCGTGCCAGCGCGAACAGCAACAGGGTGACGCCCAGCCCCAGCACGCCGGCCGCGAACAACGGGCCGAAATCCAGGTCACGCCAGGTGATCTCCCTTTGCATACGCAGACGCATGGAGTAGGACGGCAGGGCGATCAGCGCCGTTTTTTCCAGCGGCCCGGCGTCCCACCAGCCGGCATGCGCCGCCGGAGCCGCCGGCCGGCTGTCATAAAGCGTCCGGCGGCCGATGAGCCCGGGCGCCTCGACGGAGAGGATGATGCGCTCGTTGGGGGCGCGGGCCAGGGGCCCGACCATGCGGTGAGGATTGATGATGAGCGTCACCAATTGAGGCGCGCGCGCCTCCGGCGACGAACGTGATGACGCGGGGACGGGCGCGAACAGCAGATAACGATTGCGCAACCCCCCGGACCAGGAGGCGGCGCTCGGCATGGGATCTCCACTGGCCAATGCGGCGTTGATCGCTTCGCCCGCGCCCGGGAGGGAGGAGGGGTCCTGATGCGTCGCCGCGCCGAAACCGGAGACCTGTTGTCGTATCGACCAGTGCCCGCGATCGTCGCCGGGGACCTGCCAGAGCACCGTCTCCACGTGGGGCTGCTGTTGCAAAATGGATTGCGCATAGCGCTGAAATTCAAGGGGGGATAATCCATCGGTCCCGCCGATCAATGCCGCCAGGCTGCGCGCGGCATCATCGGTGCCCGTCGTGCCGCGGGAAACCGCCTCGCGAACCGAGGCCGCCTCGTAGTCGAAGGCGGCGCGCAGTTGTTCCATGCCGCTGTCCCAGGTGTACAACAACAGGGTCAGCGAGAACGACAGGCCGAAGAGCACCACGATTGCATAGGCGAACGCCGGCGACTGCAACCGGCCCAAGGCGGTCGGGACAGGAGGGTCCGTCAATCGCGGCACCGGCGGAATAAACGCTCAGCCATAGACCACCGTCACCCGCCGCATATATTCATCCAATTGCGTCTGCAAACCTCTCAGCGCGGCTTCATCGCCGGCCGCCGCGGCCCGCTCGATTTCGGCGCCCAGCCGGGTGATCTCGTCAAATCCATAGCCGCCGCCCACGCCCTTCATGCTGTGGCCGAGCCGCTTGATCGACTCGTAATCCCTCCGCGCCAGCGCCTCCCCCATTCTGACGGCGTCCCTGGCGCGGTTTTCCAGGAAGCCGGGGATCAATTCACGCAAATCCGGATCGACGGTGACGAGTATCCTGTCCACGGCCTACTGCTCCGGGGGGTCGTCCGCCGCCACGCCGGCGTCCGGCGGCGCGTCGCCGTCAGAGACGTCGTTCTCCGCATCATCAGCGCCCCCCTGTCCTCCCCCGCCCCGAAAATCGGCGGGGTTCAGGCCGTGCTGGCTCAGCAGTTTGTAAAATTCGGTGCGGTTGCGGCCCGCCATGCGCGCGGCCTTTGAAACACGGCCCTGGGCGGCGCGTAAAACGTCGGTGAGATAGCTTTTCTCGAAATCGGCCCTGGCGTCCTTGAATGTCTTGACGCCGCGCGGCTCCTCCCGCAAGGCGATGCGCGCCAGCGACAGGGGAATGATGTCAGACTTGCTCAGCGTCGTGCACAGTTCGACCACATTGTGAAGCTGACGGACGTTGCCCGGCCAGGACGCGGCGAGCAAATACTCCAGCGCCTCGGGGGCAAAGCGCTTCTTCTTGACGCCGCGCCTCCTGGCCTGCTGCTCCAGGAAATGATCGATGAGCGCGGGGATGTCCTCGCGTCTTTCCGCCAGCACCGGCATGTGCAGCGGAACGACGTTCAGACGGTAGTACAAGTCCTCGCGGAATTCACCGCGGGCGACGCAGGCCGCCAGGTCCTGGTGGGTGGCGGAAATGACGCGCACGTTGATCGGGACGCTGCGCGTGGAGCCGACCGGGCGGACTTCGAAATCCTGCAAGACGCGCAGCAATTTGACCTGCAGTCCGAGGGGCATGTCGCCGATTTCGTCCAGAAACAGCGTGCCGCCGTCGGCGGCCTGGAACAGTCCCTCGTGACGGGTGTTGGCGCCGGTGAACGCGCCCTTTTCATGTCCGAATAATTCCGACTCCAGCAGTTGCTCCGGGATGGCGCCGCAGTTGACGCCGACGAAGGGTTTGTCGCGGCGCGGGCTGGCGCGGTGGATGGCCTTGGCCAGGATCTCCTTCCCGGTGCCGGTCGGCCCGCTGATGAACACGGTCACATCGCTGTCCGCCACCAGTTCCGCCTGCTCGAGCAATTCGGCCATGCGCGCACTGCGGTAGATGATGTCCGCGCCGAAACGCGGCGCATCGCCCGGTGGCGGCGCGGGCGACAACCGCAGCGCCTTTCTGACGCGCTCAATCAACACCTCGCGCTCCACGGGCTTGGTCAGGAAGTCGGAAATGCCGAGATGCATGGCCCGGACCGCCTCCGGCACGGTCGCCTGGCCGCTCAGCATGAGCACGGGCAGCAGCGGGTTGCGCTGGTGGATCTCGGCCAGCAACGTCATGCCGTCCATCCCCTCCATGTACAGATCGGTCAGCACGCAATGCGGGCGGGCCGTGGCCAGCCGCGCGAGCGCCTCGGCGCCCGACGACGCGGTGCTGACCGCCAGTCCGGCATGACGGAGCCACACGGACAACAACGCCAGCATGTCGGCGTCGTCATCGACAACCAGCACCCGGTGCGTCGCCGGGATCGCGCCGGACGTGTCTTTGGCATCCGTCATGGCCATTCCCTCTTCAGCCTCCCGGCCGCTGCGATCGCTTTTCATCATAGTAAATCGCCGGAGCGGCCGCCGCCAGCCGACGACCCCGGCATCGTCCCGGGAGGACGCGTGTGGTTTTCGTGGCGGCCGGCGCGGCGGGATTATTCAACGGTGACGGACTTGGCGAGGTTGCGCGGCTGATCGACGTCCGCGCCCTTCAGCACGGCGACATGGTAGGCGAGCAATTGCAGCGGGATGGTGTAGACGATGGGCGCGATGAGATCGTCGACCGCGTTGAGCCGCATGATCTCGATGCCCGGCGCATCCGGGACCGTCACACGCGAATCGGCGAAGACGAAAAGCTGCCCGCCGCGGGCCCGGACCTCCTCCAGGTTGGACTTGAGCTTCTCCAGCAAATCGTTGTTCGGCGCCACCGCGACCACCGGCATGCCCGCGTCCACCAGCGCCAGCGGCCCGTGTTTGAGCTCGCCCGCCGGATAGGCCTCGGCGTGGATGTAGGAGATTTCCTTCAACTTGAGCGCGCCCTCCATTGCCACGGGATACATGGTGCCGCGGCCGAGATACAAGGCGTGATGCTTGTCGGAAAAGCGTTCGCTCCAGCGTTGTATCCGTTCATTCAATTCCAGCGCGGCGTTGACCTGTCCCGGCAGGGTTTCCAGCAGGCCCGGCAGGCGCGCGGCCTCCTTTTCCTTCATGCCGTGATGTCTGCCCAGGGCGATGACCAGCAGCAGCAATGCCGCCAGCTGGGTGGTGAAGGCCTTGGTGGAGGCGACGCCTATTTCCGGACCGGCGCGGGTGAGGAACACCATCCCGGCCTCGCGCGTCAGCGAACTTTCCGGCACGTTGCAAATCGCCAGCGTATGCGTATAGCCCCGCCGCCTGGCTTCGCGCAGCGCGGCCAGCGTATCCGCCGTTTCGCCGGACTGGGAAATGGCGACGAACAGCGTCCCCGGCCGCACCACCGTTTCGCGATAGCGGAACTCGCTCGCCACCTCCACGCTGCATGGCACGCCGGCGAGGGACTCAAACCAGTAGCGGGCGATGGCGCCGGCATGATAACTGGTGCCGCAGGCGACAATCTGCACGGACTGCACCTGCGGAAAGATGGCCTCCGTGTTTTCGCCGAATAGGCCTGCCGCAAGCCGCCCATCCACCACGCGTCCCTCCAGCGTTTCGGCGATTGCCTGCGGCTGCGTGAAAATTTCCTTGAGCATGAAATGGCGGTAGCCGGATTTTTCCGCCGCCTCGGCGGTCAGTCGTGAAACACTTTCCGGTCTTGCGACCGCCCTGCCGTCGGCGTCGTAGATTGACACGCCATCGGCGCGCACGTCGGCCACGTCGCCTTCCTGCAGGAAAATGAAGCGTTGCGTCACCGGCAGCAACGCAAAGACGTCCGAGGCGATGAAATATTCGCCAACACCGATGCCGACGACCAGCGGGCTGCCGCGCCGCGCCGCCACCAGCCGCCCGGGCTCCGTCGCGCTGACCACGCCTATCGCGTAGGCGCCGCGCAAATCCCGCACGGAATCCTGCACCGCCCGCAGCAGGTCGCCCTCCGCCTGCAGACGATCGTGAACCTGGTGAACGATGACCTCGGTATCCGTCTGTGAATCGAACGCGTGTCCGGCCGCCTTTTGCCGGGCGCGCAGCTCCTCGTGGTTTTCGATGATGCCGTTGTGGACCAGCGCCACCCGGTCATTGCTGACATGGGGATGGGCGTTTTTCACGCTGGGGGCGCCATGGGTGGCCCAGCGGGTGTGGGCGATGCCGGTGGTGCCATGCAGCGGCTCGTCGCGGACGGCCCGTTCCAGGCCGGCGACCTTGCCGACCACCCGGCGGCGATCCAGCCCATGCTCGTTAAGCACGACGATGCCGGCCGAGTCATAGCCGCGGTATTCGAGACGCTTCAGCCCCTCCAGCAGCAGGGGGGTGACATCACGCTGGGCCACCGCGCCGACGATGCCGCACATGATCAACCCTGGGCGTTGCGATTCGGGGCCGTGGCGGTGGCGGCCGCCGGCCGGGGCTGACCCGGCATGGTACCGTCACACTTCATGTCCTCCGGCGCCAGATCATTCACCACCCGTTCGTATTCGGAACTGCCCTCGCCCGCCACCTTGAGTTCCCCGGGCTTGCCCTTGAGAAAGGCGCGGATGCGATTTTCCATGATGCGCGTCTTGTTGGGCGTCAATTCACTGGCCATCGACAGGCGCGCCTCCTCGGCAAGCGCGTGGCCGTTTTGCGAAGCGACGTAGTACCACGCATAGGCGCAATTGGTGTTCTGCGGCACGCCGGTGCCGTTATAGTACATGGCGCCCAGGATGCGCTGGGCATCGGCATTGCCGTTCTCCGCGGCCTTCACGTACCACTGCACCGCCTGCGAATAATCCCGCTCCACGCCGAGTCCGAGTTGATACATGACCCCCATGTAATTTTGCGCAATCTTGTCGCCCGCCTCCGCCTTGGGCTGCCATAATTTCATCGCCGTGGCGTAATCCCCGCGGTTGAACGCCGCCACCGGATCAGCGGAAGCGCTGCACCCGGCCAGATACAAGCCGAGCAGCAGGCCCGGCGCCCGTCCCCACATCCCGGCGCGAGCCGCGGGTCTGTTCCGCAAAACGCGGGGCAAAGTCATTCCACTGATCTCCTCTGCATTCCCCTGCCGATGTAAAGCGGGCGCGATGCGCGACTCATCGCGGCGGCAATATTATTGTGCCAGCCCTGCCGTCGAGTGGCACGGCGCGGACCGCGCGTCCATATTGATCCCGATGGATGTCATGACCGTAACCATCGACCTCCACCGGTCCCATGACGACGTTGCCCGCGCCGTCCACGTACCGGTACAGCTTGCCGGTGACATCCACGCGTACCGGCCCGGAACTGGACAAGTCCGGCGGAGGCGGCGTCGGCACGTGGGGAACCTGTCCCTGCAGGCCGGCGGATGGCGCGGTCATGATCGGCTGGGCGGTGCCGTCTGAAGCGGCCCAACCCAGCAGGATCGCGGCAGTGAGACATGACTTACGCATGGGCGTTCATTGTGACCCCTGGAACAGCGCCCGAATCAGATTTCTCCGATCCAGCGGCGAAAAAATCTGGTCGGGGCGAGAGGATTTGAACCTCCGACCACTTCCACCCCAAGGAAGTGCGCTACCAGGCTGCGCTACGCCCCGAAATCCGTTGCACAAAAAGCAGGGTAAACTGTCGATGAAGCCTACTCGAGAATGCAACCTCGCGGCAAGCGGCGGAACCGCCCCGGCGAAATCAACGGCGCAGGATATTGAGAACCTCTTCCAGCTCGGTGCGCAACTGGCGGATGATCTGCTGGCTCAAATTGTTGTCGGCCCTGGCGTCCTCGCCGGACAGGCGCTGGCGGGCGCCGCCGATGGTGAATCCATGCTCATACAGGAGGCCACGGATTTGGCGGATGAGGATGACGTCCTGGCGCTGATAATAGCGCCGGTTGCCGCGGCGCTTGATGGGCTTGAGCTGCGGAAATTCCTGCTCCCAGTAACGCAATACATGCGGCTTCACCGCGCACAGATCGCTGACTTCACCGATGGTGAAATAGCGTTTGCCCGGTATCGCTGGCAATTCGTTATTGTTCGATGCTTCCAGCATAGGCTTCCACTCTCGCTTTTAATTTCTGGCCGGGACGGAAGGTCACCACCCGGCGGGCGGTGATGGGAATCTCCTCTCCCGTCTTGGGGTTGCGTCCCGGACGCTGGTTCTTTTTGCGCAGGTCAAAATTGCCGAACCCGGACAGCTTCACCTGCTGCCCGGACTCCAAGGCGGCGCGGATTTCTTCAAAAAACATCTCCACGAGTTCCTTGGCCTCCCGCTTGTTGAGACCCAGCTCTTCAAAAAGCTTCTCCGCCATTTCGGCCTTGGTGAGTGCCATTTCGTTATTCTCGCAGTGAGGCCCCAAGCTCGCCGGCCAGCCTTTGGGCGATACCGGCCACCATCAGCTCCACTTCTTTATCTATTAGAGTGCTTGAAGATTGCTGAAAAATCAAGCCCAAAGCGATACTTTTCTTCCCTGAATCAATGCCTTCGCCCTGATATACGTCAAATAACTGCAAGTCGCGCAAGGCCTCCGGCGCCCCTGTCCAGACACATTCCATCACCTTTTGGACTGGAATATCAGCGGCCAGGGTGAAGCTAAGGTCCCGTCTTACAAAGGGAAATTTAGACAACGGCCGATAACGAGGCAGGGGGGGAACGAGCAGGGGCGCCAAATCCAGCTCAAACAGGCAGATTGGCCCCTTCACGTCCAAATCCTTATACAAATCAGGATGCAACGTGCCTATGCAGCCGATTTTGTCGCCGCCAGCCATCCAGTCGGCAGACTGGCCGGGGTGCAGCGCGGGATGATGGGCCGGCACGGCGGTGACGCCCGGGATGGCGGCCAGCAAGGCCTCGCAGTCGGATTTAAGGTCGTGAAAATCCACCGGTCGTGACTGTAAGCCCCATTGTTCCGGAGCAGAATCTCCTGCAACAACGCCCGCTATCTTCATTATTTGATTTGTTTCTTTTCCGGAAGCTCGAAAAATTCTACCGATCTCGAAAAGGCGAATGCGCGATTGCTGCCGGTTTTGATTGTAATGCAGGGCCTTCAGCAATCCCGGCCACAGGCTCGTCCGCATCACCGCCATGTCCTGCGATATGGGATTGGTCAGGGCGACAGTTGCGCCGGGATCGCCGAGCCTGGCGTTGTCGCCGGCGTCCACAAAGCTGTAAGTGATGGCTTCGTGATAGCCGCGGTCGATCAATGTCTGCCGCAGACGCAGCAGCGGGTCCCCGCCGCCCTCCGGCATCAGTCCCATGTTCAGGCGGCCGCCGGGGGCCCGGCTGGGCACGCGGTCGTAACCCAGGATGCGCGCCACCTCTTCCATCAGGTCTTCTTCAATGCCGATGTCGAAGCGATAGGAAGGCGGCGATACCCGCCAGCCGTCAGCGGCGGGTTCGACGATCATGCCCAGCGCCTTGAGCACGCGCGTGACCTCCTCCGGGGCGCAATCGTATCCCAGCACCGCCTCGATGCGTTTCCGGCGCAGACGAACGGGCGCGCGCAGCGGCAGATGGCGCCTGTCGGCAACATCACTGACCGGCCCGGGCCGGCCGCCGCAAATTTGCAGGATGAGTTCCGTCGCCCGCTCCATGGCCTGCACGGGCAGTTCGAAATCCACGCCGCGCTCAAAACGATGGGCGGAATCCGTATGCAGCTTGTAGCGCCACGGCCGCCCGGCAATGGCGGCGGGGGTGAAAAACGCGCTTTCCAGGAACAAGTCGCCGGTGGCGTCCACCACGGCGGCCGCGCGCCCGCCCATGATGCCCGCCATCGCCAGCGGCTTCTCATCGTCGGCGATGACCAGTGTTTCCGCGTCCAGCGTGACGCGCCGGCCGTCCAGCAGCTCAAGCTGCTCGCCGGCGCGCGCGAATCGCACCGTGACCCCGCCCTTCAGCCGCGCCAGATCGAAGGCGTGCATGGGCTGGCCCAGCTCCAGCATGACGTAGTTGGTGATGTCCACCACGGCGTTGACGCTGCGCAGGCCGCTGCGCCTCAACCGCTCGCGCAGCCACAACGGCGGGGCGGCCCTCGCGTTGACGCCGCGGATGATGCGCCCCGCATATCGCGGGCAGGCTGCGGATGCGGCGAGGGTGATCGACAATCGACCATCATGCACCGGCGGCTGTGGCTTGATTTCAGGCTTGCGGACGCTGCATCCGTGCTCGGCGCCCACCTCCCGCGCCAGGCCGGCGATGCTGAGGCAATCGCCGCGGTTGGGGGTGAGGTTGATTTCGATGCAGGCGTCGTCCAATTGCAGGTAATCGCGCACGCCGGCACCCAGCGGCGCGTCGGATGGAAGCGCAAGCGGCGTATCCGCGGCGCCGCCGTCGGCCATGCCGAGGTCCGCCGCCGAACACAGCATGCCGTGGGACTCGACGCCGCGGATGACGGCCTTCTCAACGCGCCGGCCGTCGCCGAGGACGGCCCCCGCGATCGCCAGCGGCACGCGCTGACCTTTGCGGACATCGGCGGCCCCGGTGACCACCGTCAGCGGCGTGCCGGAACCGGTGGAGAGCCGACAAACCCGGAGCTTGCCGGCGTCGGGATGCCCGCCCACCTCGCCGACCTCGGCCACCACCACACCGCTCACATCGGCACCGGCCGGACTGATTTGCTCAACTTCCAGCCCCGACATCGTGAGCTTGTCGCACAGCGCGGCGCCGTCGACCGGCGGGTTGACCCATTCACGAAGCCAGCGTTCGCTGAATTTCATGGCCGCGGCAATTACCTGAACTGCGCCAGGAAACGCAGATCATTTTCAAAAAACAACCGGAGATCGTCGACGCCGTAGCGCAGCATGGCGAGCCGCTCGATCCCGAGGCCGAAGGCCAGTCCGCGGTAACGTTCACTGTCGATTCCGACGGCGCGGAACACATGGGGGTGCACCATGCCGCAACCCAGCACCTCCAGCCAGCCGCTGACGCCGTGTTCCGCCGGCAGCCGGATGTCGACCTCCGCGGAGGGTTCGGTGAACGGGAAATACGAGGGCCGGAAACGCATTTGCAGATCGTCGCGATCGAAGAAGGCGCGCAGAAAATCGCGCAGCAGCCCCTTCAAATCGGCGAAGCCGACCTCCTCGTCCACCAGCAGGCCCTCGACCTGGTGAAACATCGGCGAGTGGGTCTGATCATAGTCGTGGCGGTATACGCGTCCCGGCGCGATGACGCGCAGCGGCGGCGGGGTGCGTTCCATCACCCGGATCTGCACCGGCGAGGTATGCGTGCGCAGCAGCGTGCCCGCCTCGAAATAAAACGTGTCGTGCATGGCGCGGGCGGGGTGGTTGGCCGGAATGTTGAGGGCCTCGAAGTTGTGATAATCGTCCTCGATTTCCGGACCATCAGCGACTTCGAAACCGATCCGGCCGAATAACTCCACCACCCGGTTGAGGGTGCGGGTGATGGGATGCAAGCCGCCCGGTCGTTCGCCGCGACCCGGCAGGGTGACATCGATGACCTCGCGGCTCAGCCGGCGGGTGATTTCGGCCCGCTCCAGTTCCCGCCGCCGCGCTTCAATGCGCTCGGTGATGAGGCCCTTGGCTTCATTCACCACCCTGCCCGCCTCGCGGCGCGCCGCCGGCGCGAGGGCGCCCAGCCGCTTCAACTCCTCGGTCAGCAGGCCCTTTTTACCGAGCAGGTGAACCCGCAACTGTTCGAGCGCGGCCATGTCCGCGGCGGCGGCAATCTGCGCCAGCGCCTCGGAGCCGATTTGCTCGATTCGTCGTTCTAGTTCCATAAAAAAGCAGGGGAAAGGCCGCGCCTTTCCCCTGCCTGTGCACTCCGGCTGTCGCCCGCGCCGGGCGGGACGGACCGCACGTTATTGCGCCAGCGCCGCCCTGGCCTTTTCCGCCAGCTGGCCGAACGCGGCGCGATCGTGCACGGCCAGATCAGCCAGGACCTTGCGATCCACCGCCACGGCGGCCTTCTCCAGGCCGCTGATCAAGCGGCTGTAGGACAGCCCGAACAGCCGCGCGGCCGCGTTGATGCGCACGATCCACAGGGCGCGGAACTGGCGCTTGCGCTGCTTGCGATCGCGGTAGGCAAACTGGCCGGCGCGGGTGACGGCCTGCTTGGCCACGCGCACGACGTTGCGGCGGAAGCCGCGGTAACCCTTGGACTGCGCCAGAATCTTTTTATGCCTGGCGCGGGCGGTCACGCCCCGTTTCACTCTTGCCATGGTCTCTCAGCTCAACAATTGGAAAATCAGGAATAGGGCAGCAGGGGCCGTACGCGGCCCCGATCCGATTCATGGATCACGACCACCGCGCTCAGGCGCCGCTTGCGCTTGGCGCGCTTGCCGGTCAGCAAGTGCCGCTTGAAGGTTTTGCGATGCTTGACCGTGCCCGAAGGCGCGACCTTGAGGCGCTTCTTGGCGCCGCTGTTGCTTTTCAGTTTTGGCATGTTTCAGTCACTTTCCTCTTCAATTCTCCACGCGCTTCTCCTCGCGCTCAGCGCCGCCGTGGCCGCCGCCCCGCCGCGGCGCAAGCAACATCACCATTTGCTTGCCCTCCAGACGCGGATGCTGCTCGACCATGCTGAGCGACGCCAGATCGGTTTCGATGCGCTTCAACATCTGCACCCCGAACTCCTGGTGCATCAATTCGCGGCCGCGGAACCGCAGCGTCACCTTGACCTTGTCCCCGTCCTCCAGAAACCTCGTCATCGATCGCAGCTTGACCTGGTAATCGCCCTCCTCGGTGGTGGGGCGGATCTTAATCTCCTTGATCTGGATCTGCTTCTGCTTGCGCCGGGCGGCATGTCGCTTCTTGTTCTGTTCGAAAATGAACTTGCCGATGTCCATCACCCGGCAGACCGGCGGATCGGCATTGGGCACTATCTCCACCAGGTCCTGGTCGTTGTCGTCGGCGATGCGCCGGGCTTCATCAATCGGGACGACGCCGATGTTTTCACCGGCCGGTCCAATCAGGCGCACCCTCGGCGCCGTAATCATTTCGTTGATACGGTTCTTCTTTTCCGCGCTGATAACCTAACTCCTCTCTCCCGCGCGGCCGCGCTTGGCAATCTCGCTCTTGAGGCGCTCGATGAAGGCGTCAAGGGGCATGCTGCCCAAATCCTCACCGGCACGAGTGCGCACGGCCACGGTCTGGTTTTCGACCTCCCGACCGCCGGTGACCAGCATGTACGGGACCCGCTGCAAGGTATGTTCTCGGATTTTAAGGCCGATCTTCTCATTTCTCAAGTCAGAAATGGCACGGAGACCTTGATTTCGCAAGGTTTCCGCCACCCTCGCGGCGTAATCGGCCTGGGCGTCGGTGATGTTGAAGACCGCCGCCTGCACCGGCGCCAGCCACGGCGGGAAGGCGCCGGCGTACTCCTCGATGAGGATGCCGATGAACCGCTCCAACGAACCGAGGATGGCCCGGTGCAGCATCACCGGGGCGTGCCGCTGGCCATCCTCGCCCACGTATTCCGCCCCCAGGCGCTCCGGCAGGGCGAAATCGAGCTGGACGGTCCCGCATTGCCAGATGCGGCCGATGCAGTCCTTGAGCGAAAACTCGATCTTGGGGCCGTAAAACGCGCCCTCGCCCGGCTGCACGTCATACGGGAGGCCCCTGGCCTTGAGCGCCTCGGCCAGCGCCTGCTCGGCCTTGTCCCATTGAAGATCGGTGCCGATGCGCTTCGGCGGGCGGGTGGAGAGTTTGATCAACACCTCATTGAAGCCAAAATCGGCGTACACCTTGAGCAGCAGATCGATGAAGCCGACCGCCTCGCCCAGGATTTGATCCGCGGTGCAGAAGATGTGCGCGTCGTCCTGCACGAAGCCGCGCACCCGCAGCAGGCCGTGCAGCGCGCCGGAGGGCTCGTTGCGGTGGCAGGAGCCGAATTCCGACAGCCGCAGCGGCAGGTCGCGATAACTCTTGATGCCCTGGTTGTAAACCTGGATGTGCCCCGGGCAGTTCATGGGCTTCACCGCGTAGTCGCGCTTCTCCGACTCGGTGGTGTACATGAGCTCGTGATAATTCTCCCAATGGCCGGACTTCTCCCACAGCACGCGATCCATGATCGCCGGCGTGCGCACCTCCTCGTAACCGTGCTCCCACAGCACCTGGCGCAGGTATTGCTCGATCTGCTGCCAGATCACCCAGCCGCGCGGGTGCCAGAACACCATGCCCGGCGCCTCCTCCTGCATGTGAAACAAGTCCAGCGCCTTCCCAATCCTGCGATGATCGCGTTTTTCCGCCTCCTCCAGGCGATGCAGGTAATCCTTCAACGACTTCTCGTCGGCCCATGCGGTGCCATAGATCCGCTGCAACATCTCGTTGCGGGAATCGCCGCGCCAGTAGGCGCCGGCGATCTTGGTCAGCTTGAAGGCGCGCAGTTTGCCGGTGCTGGGCACATGCGGACCGCGACAGAGGTCGATGAAGTCCCCCTGCCCGTAGAGCGAGATTTCCTCACCGGCCGGGATGGAGGCGATGATCTCGGCCTTGTATTTTTCTCCCATCTTGCGGAAAAACTCGACAGCCTCGTCGCGCGCCATCACCGAACGCCGGACCTGGTGATCGGCGGCGGCCAGCTCCTTCATCCGCGCCTCGATCTTCTCCAGATCCTCCGGCGTGAAGGGGCGCTTGTAGGAAAAATCATAGTAGAAACCATTCTCGATGACCGGGCCGATGGTCACCTGCGCGTCGGGGAACAGCTGCTTCACCGCCTGCGCCAGCAGGTGCGCGCAACTGTGGCGGATGACTTCGACGCCTTCGGCGTCCCTGCCGGTGACGATGGACAATTGCGCGTCCTTGTCGATGAGATACGCGGTGTCGACCAGCTTGCCGTTCACCTTTGCCGCCAGCGCGGCCTTGGCGAGGCCGGGGCCGATGGCGGCCGCCACTTCCGCGGCGGTGACGGCTTTCGGGAATTGACGCTGACTGCCGTCCGGCAGCGTGATGGTAATCATGACTTTCTCCTCCGTGGCCTCCACAAACGGCCATCGTTCAAGGCACGGCTTCATCAAAAATTTACGGCACCCCCCCACCCTATCCCTCAAGGGGAGAAGGGGGAAATTCAGGATGGTAGGCGCGAGAGGACTCGAACCTCCGACCCCCACCATGTCAAGGTGGTGCTCTAACCAGCTGAGCTACGCGCCTGTTGCGAATCCGGCGGCAGAGAATACATAAATGCGCCGTGAATCGCCAGCATCAATGATAAAATACCGGCCGCATAGCCCCTACCCCGCCTTGCGGGCGGGCAGGCCCAGTCCCTCGGTGCGCAACTGCTCGATTTCGTCGCGCAGGCGCGCCGCCTCCTCGAATTCCAAATCGCGGGCATGGCGATACATCTGCTCCTCCAGTTGCTTGATTTTCTTCATCAGCATCTCGGGTGAAACGCCGGCATAGCCGCCCCGGGGTTCCGCCACCTTCGCCAGGCGCCCGGGCACGCCGCGGGCCTCGGACCTCGCCTCCATGATGTCGACCACCGTCTTTTCGATGCCCTTCGGCGTGATGCCGTGTCTTGCGTTGAATTCGATCTGCACCTGCCGGCGGCGCTCCATCTCCGCCAGCGCGCGCTGCATGGAATCCGTGGATTGATCGGCGTAGAGAATGGCCTTGCCGCGGATGTTGCGGGCGGCGCGGCCGACGGTCTGGATCAGCGAGCGCTCGGAGCGCAGAAAGCCCTCCTTGTCGGCGTCCAGCACCGCCACCAGCGACACCTCGGGCAGGTCCAGTCCCTCGCGCAGCAGGTTGATGCCGACCAGCACGTCGAACGCTCCCAGCCGCAGGTCGCGGATGATCTCCACGCGCTCCACGGTGTCGATGTCCGAGTGCAGGTAGCGCACCTTGACGCCATGCTCGGCGAGATACTCCGTCAAATCCTCGGCCATGCGCTTGGTCAGGGTCGTGACCAGCACCCGCCCGCCGGCCGACACCTGCGTCTTGATTTCGGAGAACAGGTCGTCCACCTGGGTCGCCGCCGGCCGCACCTCGACCTCGGGATCGACGAGGCCCGTGGGGCGCACCACCAGCTCGACCACCTGGCCGGATTTCCGCAATTCATACGGCCCCGGCGTCGCGGAAACATAGATCGTCTGCGGCGCCAGCCGCTCGAACTCATCGAAGCGCAGCGGCCGGTTGTCCAGGGCCGCGGGGATGCGGAAGCCGTACTCGACCAGGTTTTCCTTGCGGGCGCGATCGCCGCGGTACATGCCGCCCAGTTGCGGGATGGTGACGTGGCTCTCGTCGATGACCAGCAGGCCGTCGGCCGGAAAATAATCGAACAGGGTCGGCGGCGGCTCGCCGGGCTTGCGGCCGGAGAGAAAGCGCGAATAATTTTCGATGCCGGAGCAATAGCCGACTTCCAGAATCATCTCGATGTCGAAGCGGGTGCGCTGCTCCAGGCGCTGCGCCTCGACCAGCTTGTTCATGCCGCGCAACTGCTCGAGCCGCTCCTGCAATTCGCGCTTGATGCCCTCCACGGCATCCAGCATGGTCTGGCGGTCGGTGACGTAGTGGGTCTTGGGATAGATCGTCAGCCGCGGCGCCTTTTTCTGCACCTCGCCCGTCAGCGGATCGAAGTAACAGAGGGATTCAATCTGATCGTCGAACATCTCCACGCGCACGGCTTCGCGCTCGGACTCCGCCGGGAAGATGTCGACGACCTCGCCGCGCACGCGGTAGGTGCCGCGGTGCAGCTCGATGTCGTTGCGCGTGTACTGCAACTCGGCCAGGCGGCGCAGCAGGGTGCGCTGGTCGATCCTGTCGCCGCGCACCAGGTGCACGACCATGCGGTGATAGGCCGCCGGGTCGCCCAGGCCGTAGATCGACGACACCGTGGCGACGATGATGGTGTCGCGACGCTCGAGCAGCGCGCGGGTGGCCGACAGCCGCATCTGCTCGATGTGCTCGTTGATGGAGGCGTCCTTTTCGATGTAGGTGTCGGTGGAGGGTACGTACGCCTCCGGCTGGTAATAGTCATAGTAGGAAACGAAATATTCCACGGCGTTTTCGGGGAAAAATTCACGGAATTCGCCGTACAGCTGCGCCGCCAGTGTTTTGTTGGGCGCCAGCACCAGCATGGGGCGCTGCACCGCCGCCACCACGCTGGCGATGGTGAAGGTCTTGCCGGAACCGGTGACCCCCAGCAACGTCTGATGCGACAGGCCCTCGCGGATGCCGCGCAAAAGCCCGGCGATGGCCTCCGGCTGGCCGCCGGCCGGGGTATAGGGCGCCTTAAGCTCGAATCGATTCATGCGGAGTTCTGCAACGCACAAATTTTTAGTATATTACACCGCCTTTTGAACCATCGCTTCAGAAACCAGCCGTTGAAACGAGGTGCCTTTTTGAACATTCAGCCATCACTGCGCGCGCAGAGCATCAAACCCTCCCCCACCTTGAGCGTCAGCGCCCATGCGGCGGCACTCAAGGCCGCCGGCAAGGATATCCTGAGTTTGGCCGCGGGGGAGCCGGATTTCGACACGCCCGATTTCATCAAGGAGGCCGCCATCAAGGCGTTGAAGGACGGCTTCACCAAGTACACCGCCGTGGAGGGCACGCCGGGGCTCAAAAAGGCCATCGCCGCCAAATTCAAGCGCGAGAACAACCTCGACTACGCGCCCGACCAGATTCTGGTGTCCTGCGGCTGCAAGCACAGCATCTACAACCTGTTCCAAGCCGTGCTGAATCACGGCGACGAAGTGCTGATCCCGGCGCCCTACTGGGTTTCCTATCCCGACATGGCGCTGCTCTCCGGCGCGCAGCCGGCGTTCATCCACGCCGGCATCCGCGAGGGGTTCAAGATCACGCCGGCCAAGCTCAAGGCCGGCATCACGCCCAAAACCCGGCTGTTCATGATGAACAGCCCGTCCAACCCCACCGGCGTGCATTACACGCCCAAGGAGCTGGCCGCGCTGGGCGAGGTTCTGCTGGAACACCCGCAGGTGTTGATCGCCACGGATGATATTTACGAGCACATCCTCTGGGATGGCGAATTCAAAAACATCGTCAATGCCTGCCCTGCGCTCAAGGAGCGCGCCATCGTGCTCAACGGCGTCTCCAAATCCTACTCCATGACCGGCTGGCGCATTGGCTACGCCGCGGGCCCCAAGTCGGTGATCGCGGCGATGGGCAAGATCCAGTCGCAAAGCACCTCCAACCCGACCTCCATCGCTCAGGCCGCGGCGCAGGCGGCGCTGGAGGGCGACCAGGGCTTCGTGCGCGAACAATGCCGTGTTTTCAAGCAGCGCCATGATTTCGTGCACCGGCGCCTCAATGAAATGGCCGGCGTGAAATGCCTCCCCGCGCAGGGAACGTTTTACATCTTCCCCGACATGTCGGGCGTCATGAAGAGCAAAAAACTCAAGGACGACATCACCATGGCGGAATGGTTCCTGGAGCAGACCGGCTGCGCCATGGTTCCCGGCTCGGCCTTCGGCGCGCCGGGCTGCATGCGGATCTCGTTTGCGACCTCCATGAAGGTCCTCGAAGACGCCATGAACCGCCTGGAACGGGCCCTGGGAAAAAAACAGAAATAGCCGTCAAAATTGACCGTATCAAGACCGGTCAGTACCATACGCGCCTTCCGAAAAACGTTCCCGGGTAGCTCAGCCGGTAGAGCAAGCGGCTGTTAACCGCTGGGTCGGGGGTTCGAGTCCCTCCCCGGGAGCCACTCTCCATGTCAGTCACTACGAACATTCCTGCAACCAGCTCTGTATCCTCTCTTCGATACCGGGACTCTCACCACGGTTGCTCGTCTCATCCCTGAGACTCGCCCTTCGGGCTGGTATTCACCACTTTCCCACGATTGCCGAAACCCAACCGGGATCTCAAAAGCAAAAAGCCCGGCCAAGCCGGGCTTTTCTTTGTCCCCTCCCCCTTGAGGGGGGCAGGGTTGGGGAGAGGGTGAAGATGTTTTCGCTCCCCTCTCCCTGGCCCTCTCCCTCAAGGGGAGAGGGAAATAAAGCTGAAGCGCAATGTTCCGGCCCCCCCCCTTGAGGGGAGAGGGAAATAAAGCTGAAGCGTAACGTTCTGGCTCCCTCCCCCTCGACGGGGGAGGGGTTGGGGAGAGGGTGAAGATGTTTTCGCTCCCCTCTCCCTGGCCCTCTCCCTCAAGGGGAGAGGGAAATAAAGCTGAAGCGTAACGTTCTGGCTCCCTCCCCCTCGACGGGGGAGGGGTTGGGGAGAGGGTGAAGATGTTTTCGCTCCCCTCTCCCTGGCACTCTCCCTCAAGGGGAGAGGGAAATAAAGCTGAAGCGTAACGTTCTGGCCCCCTCCCCCTTGAGGGGGCAGGGTTGGGGAGAGGGTGAAGATGTTTTTTCGCTCCCCTCTCCCTGGCCCTCTCCCTCAAGGGGAGAGGGAAATAAAGCTGAAGCGTAACGTTCTGGCCCCCTCCCCCTTGAGGGGGGCAGGGTTGGGGAGAGGGTGAAGATGTTTTCGCTCCCCTCTCCCTGGCCCTCTCCCTCAAGGGGAGAGGGAAATAAAGCTGAAGCGTAACGTTCTGGCCCCCTCCCCCTCGACGGGGGAGGGGTTGGGGAGAGGGTGAAGATGTTTTCGCTCCCCTCTCCCTGGCCCTCTCCCTCAAGGGGAGAGGGAAATAAAGCTGAAGCGTAACGTTCTTACTCACTCCCTCAAGGGGAGAGGGGACAACACATGCGGCGTGTGGAAACTTCTGACACGACTTCTCTCCCGCGTGGGGAGAAGGGACTTGCTCCTAGACTTTCAGCTGTTGCAGATACGCGGAAAAATCCTTGTGCAATTCCGGATGCTTCATGGCGTACTCGACGGTGGCCTGCAGATAGCCAATCTTGGAGCCGCAATCGTAACGCCTGCCCTCGAATTCATACGCGTACACCGGCTCCCGCCCCAGCAGCCTGGCGATGCCATCGGTCAACTGGATTTCACCGCCGGCGCCGCGGCCCACGTGCTCCAGCAGATCAAAGATGGCGGGCGTGAGGATGTAACGCCCCACGACGGCGCGGTTTGACGGCGCCTTCTCCGGGCTGGGCTTCTCGACGATCGACTTGATGCGGCCGAGGCGCGGCGCCACCAGCGCCGTCTCCACGATGCCGTAGCGCTGCGTCTCCTCCGGCGGCACGGTCTCGATCGCAAGTACGCTGGCCTGCCTTTCCTCGTAGACCTTCACCATCTGCGCGAGGCAGCCGTCCCCCGCGCCGTCGATCAAATCGTCGGCCAGCAGAACGGCGAACGGCTCATTGCCCACCGCCGCCCGCGCGCAGAGCACCGCGTGACCGAGCCCCAGCGGATCGGCCTGCCGGATGTATATGCAACTGACGTTCGACGGCAGGATGTTGCGCACCAGCTCCAGCATCCGGCTCTTCTTGTATTTCTCCAGTTCCACTTCAAGCTCGTAGGCCTTGTCGAAGTGATCGGCGATGGCGCGCTTGGTGCGGCCGATGATGAAGATCAGATCGGTGACGCCGGCGGCCACCGCCTCCTCCGCCGCGTACTGGATCAGCGGCTTGTCGACGATGGGCAGCATCTCCTTGGGACTGGCCTTGGTGGCGGGCAGAAAGCGCGTCCCCAGGCCCGCCGCCGGAAACACCGCCTTGCGCACCTTCGCGGTCACGTCGCCTCCCGGGGTTGCAGGGACACCACGTTGGACGGCGATTGCGCGTCATCGCCCATTTCCGGAATCAACTGTTTGATGATCGCGAGAATGCGCGCCTCGTCGAAGCTCTCGCAGGCCGCGATCATATCCCTCAATGCCTGCTCCAGATGCTGCCGCTGCACGGGACGATGCTGGGCCAGCAGGATCTTCTCGTGCGGCGTCGCCTTCAACTGCTCGCCCTGGTGAAACAGCTCCTCGCGCAGCCGCTCGCCGGGCCGCAGTCCCGTGTATTCGATGCGGATGTCGCGGCCGGGCGCGCGCCCCGACAGGCGGATCATCTGCTCGGCGAGATAGGCGATGCGCACTGGCTCGCCCATGTCCAGCACGAAGATTTCCCCGCCCCTGCCCATGGCGCCGGCCTGCAAAATCAACTGGGTGGCCTCGGGGATGGTCATGAAATAGCGCGTCATCTCCGGATGCGTGACGGTCACCGGGCCGCCGGCCCGGATCTGCTCCTGGAACAGCGGCACGACGCTGCCCGCCGATCCGAGCACGTTGCCGAAGCGCACGGTCACGAACCGCGTCTGGCCCTGCCCGTTCAGCACCTCGCAGCCGATCTCGGTGATGCGCTTGGTGGCGCCCATGACGCTGGTGGGATTCACCGCCTTGTCGGTGGAAATGAGGATGAACTTGCGGCAGCCGTGCCTGATGGCCGCGTTGGCGATGACCCACGTTCCCAGGATGTTGTTGCGCGCCGCCTCGCGCACCTGGAACTGGAGGATGGGGACGTGCTTGTAGGCCGCGGCGTGAAACACGATCTCCGGGCGGTGGGCGGCGAAGGCGTGATTGACCGCCGCGGCGTCCGTCACGTCGCCGAGCAGCACGTGGCACTTCAGGCGCGGATGGGCCCGGCGCAACTCCATCTCGATGCGATAGAGATTGAACTCGTTGTGCTCCAGGATGATGAGCGCGTTGGGGCCGAGGCGCGCCACCTGGCGGCAGATCTCCGCGCCGATGGAACCGCCGCCGCCGCTGACCAGGATGGTGCGGCCGGCGATCCCCTCCTGAATGGCGCGCCAGTCGAGCTGCACCTTCTGCCGCCCGAGCAGATCATCGATGGACACCTCGCGCAGCGCCTTCACGCCCACCTGCCCGTCCACCATGTCGCGCAGCCGCGGCAGGGTGCGGAACGGACGCTCGGCCCGCTCGCACAGCGCCACGATCCGCTGCATCTGCGCGTTGGTCGCGGAGGGAACGGCGATCATGATCAGATCGACGCCGCTCTGGCGCGCGATTTCCGGCAGCTGATCCACGCCGCCGAGCACGGGGATGCCGCGGATCTGCGCGTTGCGCAGGCGCGGCTGATCATCCACGAAGCCGACGGGCAGATATTCGCCGTCGCGCAGCATGTCGCGCACCAGGGTCTCGCCGGCCCGGCCCGCGCCCACGACCAGCACCCGGCGATTACCCGACAGGGCGCGGATATTCAGTCCGTGATCCTTCCACATCCGGTAAAGCAGGCGCGGCCCGCTCAGGAACAGCACGAGGAAAACCGGATACAAAATGATCGTGGTGCGCGGCACGCCTTCCAGGCGGATGAATATGAACAGCATCAACAGGGAGCACAGCGAACCGGCGGCCGCCGCGCGCAGGATGTTCCACAAATCGGGAATGCTGGCGAAGCGCCACAGCCCGCGGTACAGCCCCACCGGCCACAGCACCAAGCCCTGCGTCACCATGACGATCAGGGTGGAGGTGAGATTGTAACGCCAGTCGATTTGATCGAGATAAAAATTGAAGCGCGCCAGCCACGCCAGCTGCCACGCCAGCCCCACCATGGCCAGATCGTGCATGATGACCGCCGTGCGGCGGCTGACGCGAATCATGAGCCTGCGGTTCCCCCGTATTGCCGGTGTCTCCGGTGCACGCCCGCCCACACCGCCGCGAACAGCAGCGCGGACAGGCCGGCGACCCACATCAAACCATTATTCCACAGCGCCGCGGCGGCGGCCAAAGGCCACAGCACGATGACATTATAAACAAGCGTCATGACGGCGATGCGACGATGACTCCAGCCCATCTGCGCCAGTCGCTGATAGGCGTGGGTCCGGTGCGCGCGATACCACGGCTCGCCGGCGAACACGCGCCGCGCCAGCGTGAAAGTCGCGTCCCAGAAAAAGACGCTCAGAATGATCGTCCACAGCAACAACGGCGCCGCGCCGCCTTTCTCCCCGGCGAGCGCCAGCACGCCAAAAACGTAGCCAAGAAAGCAACTGCCGACATCGCCCATGAAGATGCGCGCCGGCGGCCAGTTCCAGAGCAGAAATCCCGCGGCCGCCGCGGCCACCGCCAGCGACAGCATGCCGAGCCCGGGCTGGCCGCGGAATAGAAACACGGCAAAGCCCGCCGCGCCGGCGCACACGGCCTGTACAGCGGCGATGCCGTCGGTGCCGTCCATGAAGTTGTAGAGATTGATCAGCCAGGCGATGAACAGCACCGCGAGCACCGAACCAAGCGGCGCCGCCGGCTGCCAGCGCATGAAGCCCAGATCGATCGAATTCACCCCGCCCAAGGCGTACACCGCCCACGCGGCCGCCAGCAGATACGCGGCGATGCGGATCCACGCACTCAGTGGATAATGATCGTCGGTCCAGCCGACCAACGCCACGGCGGTGCCGCCCAGCACCAGCGCCGAGACCATGCCAAGCGGCGGCAGCCGGTGCTCGACCGCCAGCCACGCAACCGCCAGCAGCACCATGAACACGATCGCCACGCCGCCGCCGCGCGGCATGGGCACGGCATGTGAACTGCGATCGTTGGGCACGTCCAGCACCGCCCTCCTGATGGCGTAGCGGCGCACCACGCCGGTCACCAGCGCGGAGCCGGCAAAAATCACCGCAATGATCAAGATATCCATAACAATGTCCCCTCTCCCCTCGCGGGAGAAGGTCCAGATCAGATGCTCCCCGACGCATCGTTCCCTCTCCCCCTGAGGGAGAGGGCCATCAAGAACACTTACGCCTTGCAATTATTCCCCTCTCCCCTCGTGGGAGAGGAAGTGTCTCAACACATACGGTCTCATTCCCCTCTCCCCCGGAGGGAGAGGGCCAGGGAGAGGGGGAAAGAAATCATCATCACCCTCTCCCCAACCCTCCCCCCTCAAGGGGGAGGGAGTCAGTCGAATTTCCCTCTCCCCTCGCGGGAGAAGGACAAAGGGAGAGGGGGCAAAAAAAACAATCCCCTTCACCCTCTCCCCAACCCTCCCCCCCTCAAGGGGGAGGGAGTCAATCGAATTTCCCTCTCCCCCGGAGGGAGAGGGACAGGGAGAGGGGGAGAGAAATCATCATCACCCTCTCCCCAACCCTCCCCCCTCAAAGGGGAGGGAGCTATGATGTGCGGCCATACATCTGCCTGAACCACAACGCCGTGCGCGCCAGCGCCTCCGGCACGGGAACCGGCGGCGACCATGACAACTCCCGGCGGATATGCGCATCGTCAATCACCAGCGAATCCAGCAAACGTTGCATCATCCGCGGGCGCAACACAAGCCACGCGCCGCCCCTGAGCAACGCCGGCGGCACGCCGAACAATCGCGCGCGCCGGTTCAGGGCGCCCGCCATCATGCGGATCAGCTCAGGCGTCGAGACATCCATGTCCTTGACCAGATAAGTCCGTCCCGCTGCCGATTCGCTCTCCAAGCAGGCGCGCACGGCGTCGGCGAGATTGCCGACGTAAATCAGGCTGCGCGAATTCCTGATCCACGCGAATGGCAACGGCCAGCCGAGATCGACCACGCGCATCAAGCGCAGAAAATTCGCGCCCACGCCCGGACCGTACACCAGCGGCGGACGCAATACGACAATTTCCATCTCGCTTTCATCCGACACACGCCGCAACGCCTGTTCCGCCTCCCATTTGCTCAGGGCGTAGGCGTCACCGGGATTCGGCGCGTCGTTCTCTGTAAATCCCCGCGCGACGCCGGTGCTTTCGCCGTGGACCTTGACGGAACTCATGAACACGAATCGCTTTACGCCAAGCCGCGCCGCCTGGCGCGCGAGATTTTCCGTACCAGCCAGGTTGACGCGCCGGTATTCGGCCAATGGATCATCGGCGCGATCATGCATGACGTGCGCGCGGCCGGCGAGATGGACCACGACCTCCATGCCTTCCAATACGCCGCTCCAATCCGTATTCGCATCCACCGCCCCCACCGGCATCCAGTCCTTCAGCCCGGTGATCCCGCCGGCGGGCGTGGACCGGCGGCCCGTGCCGCGCACGCGGTATCCGCCAAGCGCCAGCAGCGCGCAAACGTGCCGGCCGATGAATCCGCCCGCCCCCGTCACCAGCACGTTTCTGGCACTCATTTCAAAAACCCCTTGCCCCCTTCCTCTGAAAATCCCCCGCTCCCCCTCGACACGCTCGGGGTCGCCGCCCCCTTTGCAAAGGGGGCAGACGAACGCGCGGCGGCCGTCGGGGGATTTCGCTTTGGCCGGATACGAAACCCGGCTCCTGATCGCGCGCTCACATTTCGCCCCACTCGCTTCGCCTGAAGGCAAGAGATTTCCACCATCCTTGAGGGGGAAACTAAGGCGGCCCCACAAGCCGGCGATACAAGGCCAGGGTTTCCGCCATCACCTTTTCGATCGAAAATTCGGCCTCGACCAAAGCCCTGCCCCGCTCACCCATCCGCCGGCGCAGCGCCGCATCATTGAGCAGCCGCTGAATCGCCGCCGCCAACGCCCCGGCGTTGCGTGGCGGAACACGCAGGCCGTTTTCGCCCTCGCGAACAATCTCGCGGCATCCCGGCACATCCGTGGTCACGATCGGCCGGGCGCAGGCGGCGGCTTCAATCAGCACCCGCGGCAACCCCTCACGATAGGAAGGCAGGCAGACAATCGACGCCTGCGCCAGGGTGGCGGGCATGTCTTCCCGCCAGCCCCACCACTCCACCATGCCTTCGTCCCGCCATTGCACCAGCCGGGATACCGGGATCGAAGCCGGATTTTCCACGTCCGCCTCACCGACCAGCACAAAACGCGCAGACGGGCCGGACGCGCGAAGCAAGCGCGCCGCCTCGACGAATTCGGCCACGCCCTTGTCCCACAACATGCGCGAGGCCAGCATCACCACCGGCTCTCCCGCGGGTTCGGCCCGCGGCGCGAAAATCTTCGCATCGACGCCCGAGCCGCGGATCAGATGCACGTGATTCGCGGGCACGCCCGTCTCCGTCAGCCAGCGGGCGTCGTCGGGATTCTGCACCACCACCTCCCCGCGCTTCAGCAGGATGGAAAACAGTGTGCGCACCACTCCGCCCAGCGCACGCGCCCGGAGACTGCGGGAAGTGAACAGCCATCCCAGACCCGCCAGGGCATTCACCACATGCGGCGTGCGGGCAACAAGCGCCGCGAGGCTGCCGTAAAGCACCGGCTTCATGGCCACGTGATGCGCGATGTCCGGCCGCTCCCGCCGGTAGATCCGCGCCAGGCGCCAGAGCAACGGCAGTTCGACGAGGGGATTCATGCCGCGCCTGCGAAGCTCCAGCGGAAGCAGGCGCAAGCCCGCCTCTTCGATCATGCGGCCGTGCCCGCGCACGCGCGTCACGACGATCACGTCAAAACCCGCCTTCCTGGCGGCGATCGCCAGCGCCAACCGGTGAGAAACGAAATACCAGTCCTCGGTAACAAAATAGAGTAATTTTTTTGATCTCATCTCAACAGTACTGCCCCCTCCCCCTCGACGGGGGAGGGCTGGGGAGAGGGTGAAGAAATATTCTTTGCCCCCTCTCCCTGACCCTCTCCCGCAGGGGGAGAGGGAAACTAAAGACGCTCACGATCCCACGCGCCCTCTTCCCCGCACCCCCCCGGGGGGAGAAGGAAACAAATGATGATCGCAATCTCCCCCCCTTTTCACCCCCTCCCCCTCGACGGGGGAGGGCTGGGGAGAGGGTGAAGAAATATTCTTTGCCCCCTCTCCCTGACCCTCTCCCGCAGGGGGAGAGGGAAACTAAAGACGCTCACGATCCCACACGCCCTCTTCCCCGCCCCCCGGGGGGAGAGGGAAATCAAAGGATGTTTCTGCTCCTGACCAATTCCCCTCCCCCTCGACAAGCTCGGGGGCGCCGCCCCCTTTGCAAAGGGGGCAGACGGCGCGCAGCGACCGTCGGGGGATTTCAACCGGCGCGCTGATGCTCCAGCCATGACTGAAACATCAATACATCCCACAACAGATATGCCCAATTGTGACGGCCGCTCAAATGTTCCTCCCACTTCCGCCGGATCGGCGCGGGGTTGAAATATCCTTCGCTTGCCAGCCGCCCTGCGTTGAGCAATGTCTCCGCCCATTCGCGCAACGGCCCGCGCAGCCACGAATCGATCGGCACGCCGAACCCCATTTTCGGCCGCTCCACCAGCTCCCGCGGCACATATTTGTACAGCAACTGCCGCAGCAGCCATTTGCCCCTGCCGTTGCGGATCTTCATGGACAGCGGCAGCCGCCAGGCGAACTCGACGACCCGGTGATCCAGAAACGGCGTGCGCGTCTCCAGGCTCACCGCCATCGCCGCACGGTCGACCTTGACCAGGATGTCGTCCGGCAGGTAACTCACCAAATCCAGCGCCATCATCCAGTGCTCGAACTCCCGGAATCGCGGCTGTTGATTTTTTTCGGTCAGCAGGGTCGGCGGCTCATGGGCGCTGCGCACGACCCCGGCAGGCGACTTCCAGTGCGACAACAACTCACGATAGGTCTCCTCCGCATTGCTCATCGTCAAGATGCCCGCCAGCTTGTGCAGCTTGTCGCCCGGATTCGCGTAACGCCAGGCGCGGGGAAGAAACCGGTTCAACACCGAAAAAATCCGGTTCCACGCCCCGGCCGGCAAAGAGGTCAGCGAACCCGCGAACGCGGCCCGCAGCGGGCGCGGCACTCCGCCCCACCGCGGGCCGAGATTCATCGTCCAGAAATAGCGGTTGTAACCGCCGAACAGCTCGTCACCGCCGTCCCCCGACAGACTCACGGTCACATGCCGGCGCGCCATCCGGGCGACCAGGTACATCGGGATCTGCGAGGAATCCGCGAACGGCTCGTCATAGATCGAGGGCAGCAGCGGGATCACGTCCCTCGCCTCCTGCGGCGTGACATAGAGTTCCGTATGTTCGGTGCCCAGATGGCGCGCCACCGCCTTGGCATACGGGGCCTCGTCATAATCCTTTTCAGTAAATCCAATGGTGAACGTCTTCACCGGGCGGCTGCTCTGCGCCTGCATCAACGCCACCACAAGCGAGGAATCGATCCCACCTGATAAGAAAGCCCCCAGCGGCACGTCCGCAATCATCTGTCCGGCGATGGAATCCTTCAGCAGCCGCTCCAGTTCCCGCAGCGCGTCCGTCTCATCGCCGCTGAAAAGCCCGCGCTGCCCGCGCTCGCAGACTTCACGCGCCCGCCAGTAGGGCTGCGGCGGCGACAATCGGCCGCGACGCAAATCATCCGTGGTGATCGACAGCGCGCATCCGGGCGGCAGCTTGCAAACGCCTTCGTAGATGGTGTAAGGGCCCGGCACATAGTTGTGACGCAGAAACAGCGTCAGGGCATCGCGATTGATCGCCGCATTGAACGCCGGATGGGCGCGCAGCGCCTTCAACTCGGAGGCGAAGAGCAGAACGCCGTTGGCCAGTCCGTAATAAATCGGCTTCTCCCCCAGCCGATCCCGCGCCAGCGTGAGCGTGCGCGTCATCCTGTCCCACAGCGCAATCGCGAACATGCCGCGCATCTTCCTGAGCGCGTCGCGGACGCCCCATGTCTCAAAGGCGGCCAGCATGACCTCAGTGTCCGAGTGCCCCCGCCATTCGATCTTCACCCTCTCCCCCACCCCTCCCCTCTCAAGGGGGAGGGGAACAGATGTTTGACCCCGATCATCTTCTTCCCCTCTCCCCTCGCGGGAGAGGCCTGTCCTGAGCTCGGTCGAAGGGGGCTGGGGAGAGGGGGCCGACTCCACTTCCCCTCTCCCCTCGCTAGAGGCCTGTCCTGAGAAAGTGGTGTGAGGCAAAAATGTTTTCACCCTCTCCCCCACCCCTCCCCCCTCAAGGGGGAGGGGAACAGATGTTTGACCCCGATCATCTTCTTCCCCTCTCCCCTCGCGGGAGAGGCCTGCCCTGACCTCGGTCGAAGGGGGTTGGGGAGAGGGGGCTGCTTCCAACTCCCGTCTCAACTCCTGATAGTTGTAAATCTCACCATTGAACACGACCACATATCGCCCGCTCGCGGAAAGCATCGGCTGATGCCCCGCCGGCGACAGATCAATGATGGACAGCCGCCGGTGCGCCAGCACAATGCCGGCGTCCTGATCCGGCCACACGCCGAAATCATCCGGCCCCCGGTGAGCAATCGCGCGCGCCATGCGCTCGGCCAGCGCGGCGGCCTGACCATCCAGGCCGCCGAGATTATAGAAGCCGGCAATGCCGCACATCAGCTATTATCAAAGACGAAGAACAGTCTTGGTTTGAATTACCAGGTTCTTTACGGTGAATTCCTGATGGTGGTGCCGACGGCAAAAAGGGAAAGACCGACGGGTGGTGTTATCACGGCTTCCAGTTTGCGAAAGACCGGCACCAGTGAATTAAAGAGACTGATCTCTTTCGAGGGCACTGTCTTTCCCAACAGGCTGCCCGTCACCCACCATCCCAGCGCGCCGACAAGGTTGAAGCCCCAGATCCGAACATCGTCGAAACCGGCTGCTTTCATCACCCCCTGCAACTGCGAACGCTTGTAGCGCCGGAAGTGGCCGACCGCCCTGTCCATCTTGTTGTAGATGGCCGGGATGGCGGGCACCTTGACGATGATCGTCCCCCGCTCGCGAAGTCTGGAACGGAGGCGGCGCAGTGTTTCGATGTCGTTCTCCAGATGTTCGAGCACATCCAGCATGACGACGGAATCAAATTGCCGGTCCACATCAATCGCGGCGGCATCGCCAAGTGCGACGGTGACATTCTTGAAGCGCGCGGTGCGCTCCGCGGCCTGTGCGACGAACCGCGGATCCAAATCGACTGCGTGAATGTATTCCGCCGTTGGCGCCATCAACTCGGTGAAGTTGCCGCTGCCGCAACCCACCTCAAGCACCGTCCTGCCGAGATGAGGGCGCAGTTGCGACATGATCCAGTCGTTGTAGGCATGCGACTCGCCGAGATGCCGGAGCCACAACGCCTGGCTGCCTTCGGTCATGGGCGTTGTTCCCTTTGTGACAGCACGGCCTCGCACTCGGCGAGCGCGGCCACCACGCCCACCCCCAAATCGATGGAGGCATGATGCGTGTCGCCCCGCCGCACCGCTGAACAGAATTCAGAAATCGCGTTCTTCAGCGGCGTCCCGCCGCCGGTGGCGATGATCTCTCCTTCACCGGCGGGCCGTGAGAAGGGGGGCGCGGCGTCATATCGCTTCAACTTGTGTTCGGATTGATCGTCGTAAACGAACAACGCCTCCTCGAGATAAGCGGCAAAGTACCTGGTCTTCGGCTGTATGAGGTTTCCCAGCTGCATTCTGACTGGCGCCCCACCGGATTCCATCTGCAACTCGATGACTTCGCCGGCGGCACGATCAACCCCCCGCTGTTCAAGATACCTGGCCGACAGGCAACGCGGGCGTGTTTCCAGAAAATCCATGCACAGCGCCATGTCGTGGCTGCCCCAGTCCCACAGCACCGGCGCGTCCGGGCGGAACGGTCCCATGTTCCCGGCGATGCAATCCAGCGCGCGCACGGCGCCCCAATGACCGGCCTGCTTCTTGAGTTCGCGGTAGGCCGCACTGAATAAATGCGTGTGATCGACCATCACCAGGGCGTTGTTCACCTTCGCGGCCGATTTCACCTCCTCCGCCTCCCGTAAATTCATGGTGAGCGGCTTCTCGACAAAAACGGGAATGTGGCGGGCGACAGCTTCCTTCACCATCGCGGCATGCACCGCGGGGGGAGTGGCGATGAACACGCCGTCGATGGACGCCGGGTCCAGCAATTCGCGCCAATCCGTAAAGTGGCGACGGCCGGCGTTCGCAAGTTCCGCCGGCGGCGGACTGCGGCTGCTAATCCTTTCCAACTTGACGTCGGGCGCCTCGCTCAGCGTGCGCATCAAAGTCTTTCCCCAGCGGCCCAGGCCTATCAATCCCACCCTGAGAACGCGCCGGGGGCCGGTCATTCTTTCCCCGTGTAACACTTGTCCGTCCAGGACAGGAACCGGCGCAATCCCTCGTCAAGATCGACCCTGGGTTCATAGCCCAATTGCAATCTGGCCTTGCGGATATCCGGGCAGCGACGTTGCGGCTCGTCGGCGGGATAGCTGTCGGGATATTCCACGATGTTCATTTCCAGCTCCCGGCCAATGGCCCTGCCCATGCGCCTGGCGAGATCGAGCACGCCGATTTCCGGCACCGGATTGCCGATGTTGTAGGCCTCCCCCGCGACCCCGCGCGCCACCACCAGCAGAAAGCCCACCATGGCATCCGTGATGTAGCAGAAGGTGCGGGTCTGATCGCCGCGCCCGTAAATGTGCAACGGCTGCCCTCCCTTGATGCGGCTGGCGAAATTCGGCATCACCCGGTAATCGGTTTCCTGCATGCCCGGCCCGAACACGTTGAACGGGCGGATGACGTTCGTGTGCGTGCCGTGCTTGTTGTGATAGATGTAGCACAGCGTCTCCCCCACCCTTTTGCTCTCGTCGTAACAGGCGCGCGGTCCCTGGCACGACACGTTGCCGCGATAGCTCTCCTGAATCGGAACATGCTTCGGATCGGGATCGCCGTAGATTTCGCTGGAGCTGTAGAACACGAAACGCGCGCCGTGGCGGTGGGCCAGATTCAGCATGTTTTTCGTCCCGGTGATGGCGACTTCCAGCGTCTCCATGGGATAGGCGCGATAGTAAAAGGGACTGGCGATCCCGGCGGCGTGGATCACGTAATGCAACGGCCCCTCCCAGGCAAAGGGCTCGATGACGTTGTGCTTGATGAATCTGACGTGCTTGTCGTCGTCGAAACTCTCGCCGGCCCTGCCCGCGGTGATCAGATTGTCCAGGCCGACGACCGTGACCGGCTTCTTCAACACCCTGCTGTTCAGATGGGAAAATATCTCCAGATAATACCGCCCCAGAAAGCCGCGCGCCCCGGTGATGATGATGGTCCTGCCTGCGAAGGCGTCCGCCGCGGAACCCAATCGCTCCGCGATCTCGTGGATGTCGGACGCCGGGAGAAATTCATTTTCCATTCAGATCACCTTCACAATGGGAAGTGGAACGATAAAGCGGCCGCCGGCGCGAACAAAGGCCTCGTGCTTTTTCATGATGGAATCGGCGAAATTCCAGGCCAGGATCAGTACATAATCCGGTCGCCTTTCATACATCACCGGCGCGGGAACAACGGGAATATGCAGCCCCGGCGTGTAAAGCCCCTGTTTCAAGGGACTGTCATCGACGATGAAGTCGATGATCTTCGCGTCAAGGCCGAAATGATACATCAGTGTCGTCACCTTGGCCGGCGCGCCGAATCCGGCGATGCGCCCGCCCTCCCTCTTTATGCGAGCCAGCAACGCCGTCAGTTCGGTCTTGAGCTGATTGATCCTGTCGGCCAGTTGCATGAACGTTTTCGCCCTGTCAAAACCCGCGTTACGCTCGTACTGAATGGCGTCGACGACGGACTTCCCGACCGGCCGGCCCGCGCCCTTGAGCTGCGCGATGCCGCGCAAGCTGCCGCCATGACTGTCCACGCGCACCGCCTCGATCAATTCCATGCCCATCGAATCGAGGAATCCCGCCAGCGGCAGCACCGAATGATAGGAAAGATGCTCGTGATAAATGGTGTCGAACAGGACCTTCTCCACCACGTCCACAAGATAAGACACCTCGAATACGAACAGCCCGCGCGGGGCCAGGAAGTTTTTCACTCCGGTCGTGAATTCACGCAGATCATCCACATGCGCATAGACGTTGTTCGCGCAGATGATGTCGGCGGGCCCGCGTTTTGATCGCAATTCCGAGGCCAGCTTCGAGTCAAAGAAAGCCGGCAGGGTTTCTATCCCCGACGCCGTCGCCGCCCCGGCGATGTTTTTCGCCGGATCGATGCCGAGCACGGCATGGCCGGCATCCTTGAAGAACCGGAGCAGGGTGCCGTCATTGGAACCCACATCGACCACCAGCCCGGGACGGGACAGCTCCGCAAAACGGATGATCGATTCAGCGTATTGCTTGAAGTGATCGACAAAGACCGGAGAAGTGCCGGAGACGTAGACGTAATTCTCGAACAACATCCGGGGATCGACGACATCCAGCAACTGGACGTGAAAGCACGTTTCGCAAAAAAAAACGTCCAGCGGGAAGCATGATTGTTCCTTGCCCCTGTCGGACTCGCGAACAAAGGCGTTCGCGGGGGGCGTGGGCGTCAGACTCACCACCAGGGTGAGAAGCCGGCCGTCGCACAACCGGCAAGACTCACGCCGATGACAGGGATTCATCCGTTTGGGAGATGCAAAATCAGGGATTGATGGGCGGGATGCGCACCACGTCGGCTTCGTAGACTTCCTGCGCCCTCGAATTCCTCCCCCAGGTCAGGAACACCGTGTCGGCGGTGAAAACCATCGCGTGATCCACCATCGGCGGCGTGAAAAACATCTGCCCCTGCTTGATCACAACCTTCTCCGGCGCCGCGGTGCTGCCATGAGGACGGTGATAATAATCGAGCCCGCCGGACAGCACGTAGCAGAAGTGCCAGTCGGTCTTGTGATAATGATTGGCCCGGACCGTGCCCCGTTTGGAAGTGATCAGCACACAACTCTCCATCTCCATGTCGACCATCGGCTGAATCGAACCGCGCTCATCCACGAACGGCGGTTCCAGCGGGACGATCACGGTGGACGGCCATTTGCGCTTTTCTTCCTCAGTCACCGGCTTGATTTTCACCTGCTGTTCTCCATGAGTAGAACATCATGTTTTGTATAATTTGAATGCATCAACGCCATCGTTTCAGCCTTAAAATCCCCCTCATCCCCACTTTAAGAAGAATGGTATGCGCGGTTGGTAATTTCGAACCATGACACTCGCTATCCCGATTCCCCCTTTGAAAAAGGGAAAGACAACGCCATCCCATCCGTAACATTCAACATCCCCCCTTTGAAAAGGGGAAGACAACGCCATCCCATCCGCAACATTCAACATCCCCCCTTTGAAAAGGGGAAGACAACGCCATCCCATCCGCAACATTCAACATCCCCCCTTTGAAAAAGGGAAAGACAACGCCATCCCATCCGTAACATTCAACATCCCCCCTTTGAAAAAGGGAAAGACAACGCCATCCCATCCGTAACATTCAACATCCCCCCTTTGAAAAAGGGAAAGACAACGCCATCCCATCCGTAACATTCAACATCCCCCCTTTTAAAAAGGGAAAGACAACGCCATCCCATCCGTAACATTCAACATCCCCCCTTTGAAAAAGGGAAAGACAACGCCATCCCATCCGTAACATTCAACATCCCCCCTTTGAAAAGGGGAAGACAACGCCATCCCATCCGTAACATTCAACATCCCCCCTTTGAAAAAGGGGGGCGAGGGGGGATTTACTGCGTGGGAACGAAACGTTCCCTGAGCATCGTATACAGCACACCCAGTACATGGTGCGCGCGGATTTTCTTGCCTTCTTCGTAGCTCCGACCCTGATAGGTGATGGGCACTTCATAAATGACCTTCGCCCTGCGCGCCACCTTGCTCAGAATCTCCGCGTGCTGGTCCCATCCCATTGTCCGCAAGTTGCGAACATCCAGAAGAGAACGGCGATACATCAAATAGCAACTGTAAATATCGGTAAACGTCGTATTGTTGAGCATGTTGAAAAACAGCGTGATCAATCGATTCCCCACCTTGTGCCAGAAATAATGGACACGAGTGTATGGCGGCGCCATCAACCGGCTCCCCATGACCACCTCGGCGCCGAACTTCATAACGGGGAACAGCAATGTCGCATATTCCGAAGGGTCATATTCAAGGTCGGCGTCCTGAAAGAGAACGTAGTCCCCGGTCGCCGCTTCAAGACCCGCCTTCACCGCCGCGCCCTTGCCGCGGTTTTGCGGAAGCTTGACGAATTTGGAGTAGAGATGCGGCTGCTGCTCCAGAATCCTGGCCGTGTTATCCCGCGAACCATCATCCACGACGATGACCTCGAACTCGGCGCCGTTAACCTTTTGCGCCTTGACCTTTTCCAGCACCCTGGCGATGGTCGCCTCTTCATTGTAGGCCGGAACGATGACGCTGACTTTCATACGGTTCTCCGGGATGCCCGGGGCATTGCGGGACCGCCGGTCGCCAACATGAATAGCGTGATCACAAAAATATCCTGCACATTCGTCGCGAAACGCGAGGGCGCCGACGTGTTTACAAGTCCCAAGAAGAGTGCATAGGAAATGACGGTTGCCATGCCGAGGAGAATGAAAATCCGGGCTTCCGGGGAATAGTGCCGCCATGCAATACCCGGCCATGAAAACAAATTTTTTATCCCAATAATCATTGCGCCGATTATCATGATGGCCAGGACGCAATTGATGAAAATGACCGTGAAATACAAAAACCTGTACAGGGTGTATCTCCAGCCCTGATTGTCGAAATATGACCCGGGGACTCCATCCAACGCTGTCTTCAGAACCGTGAAATATTCTTGTGGCTGGTTTTCAGGGAGATAACGATGCATAAACCCCCGCCATTGATTCATCTCGGTCCCGTGATTGGTGTACAGCCCGGGCGCGGGGATGTCCGAATAAAATAAACCGCCATTCCGGGTAATCAAACTCATGGTTTCAGTCAGCGCATACCACAGATATCTTCCGGGATGCTCGCGAATCGCCTCCAGCGACAAGGCCAGGTATATCTCGTTCATCCGGGCAATATTGCTTCGTGATCCCTCCTGTTTATTCCGTTCAACGTAGCGCTGAATGATGGATGCCGGGCTTTCACCGCCAAAATCGGCTTTGAGCCGTTGATTGGAGGCGCCGTACACCAGCCAGTCGGGCTGATCATTGCCGCGCGAGGCATACGTTTCATTGTAGCGCGGCAGCACCTTCTTCAATTCCTGCTTCAGATCCGGGTAAATGCCGCCGTCAAGAACGGTGAATTGCCCCACGTGGGAATACAAATTCCAGCCGGTGAAATTCGTAAAATCGTAGGGCCCATACCGCTTGTGGAACAGGTAGCCGTATCCGAGCAGGCAGCCGGCGGTAATTGAAAGAAACGTCATGGCCGCCGTGAATGCCTGCCGTTTCCGCCCAGGGAACAGCCGCATGGCGGTCACCAGAAAATACAACAAAGACACGGGGATCAGCACCAGCGCCGAGGGCTTGACCAGAATGTTGAATATGACCACCGCGGCAAGCGCCAGCGCCACCCGTGCGCGCCAAGCATCGCGCACGCATCCGATGATGATGGCGAAAAAAACAACGTAAAGGACACGGGCGGCATGTTCCGACAATAGGAAATATTCAAAGGCGATATTTTTCTGCGCAAACGACATATACGCCGCCGTCAGCAAGGCGCATATCCGGAGAAAGTGATGCCTGACCAACACTCCGACGATCAACACCGTGGAAAACAACCAGAGAAGATTGTTCACAATCAGGACGCCGACAGGATGTTGAAAAAGCAACAGACCCGACGCAATCAGATAAGGCGCCCCCGCGGTGCGCACCTCGCTGATTGGGAGAACAGGATTGCTCACCGCCTGTTGCAGGTAATCCGCGGAGTCCGGCTCGAGATAAGGCGCCTTGAGCGTCCACGTCCAGAATATCCTGAACAGAGCCCCCAGCCCGATAATGCCCGCCAACAGAATAAAAAGTCTGTGATCCGCGAGTAATTCACGCAATGCATCCGGATCAAAGCGCGCGAAGGTCTCCTTCCTGAAGGACGCCAGCGCCAGCAATGACATGATCAAAAACAATACAACGAGACAGGTCAATTTCGCGTGTATCGGATAAGTCACGAAGAAATCACGGGGATGATCGTTGGGATCCCGGCCGTCGCTCGTTGAAAAAAGCACACGCCTGCCCCAATGTGAATAACGGCCGGCGCCCAGATTCCTGATGTCGTCGCGCAAGGCATGGGCGGGCCCCGACTCCCGCCCTCCTTCGAACAATTTCAAGGACGACGCCATGCCTGAAATGTCATCGTGACTTTCAAATATCCCCGGCAGCGGCAGCCGGATCTTCCCGGATATCCACAAATTGCCGCCGTCGTGTTCGAAAGGTCCCGGAAGCTGTTGCGAAAACCGCCAGTAATCAAACTCCAGACTAAGCGCAACCATGAACAACGACGCCACAATCATCTGCACGGCAAGCAACGTCTGCTTTTTCATTCTGAAACGCCGCGGCCCGCGTCCAGGGATGAAATTCCGATTCACGCAGCGGTCACCGCTGCGTAAACCGCCGCCATGCGGTGCAAATAGGTGTGCGCATCCCTGACATAATCGTATGTCTGATCGACAAGCCGCGTGCGGAAATCGACATCGCGAAACTTCTCGATCACATCGCCGATATTCGAGAAGTCCGGAGCGATCGCGATATAGTGCTCCCCTTGCTGGAATATATCGTTGAACCTCCCGGGGAACATGATCTGACAGGTTTTCGTTCCAACGGCATCAAAATGTCGCGAAGAAACACACTTGCCATAAAACTGTGGCTTCTGGTAATTCCGGAAAAACCTGTCAAACACTTCCTCGTAGGGCAGCTCCGCAGCCACGCTCGATTCATGCCGCAAGGGACCGCTGCCAAGCATGCGCTTTATAAAAAGCCGCATCCCCCAGGGCAGCTTGTGACCCAGCCGCTGCAACACGGAATTGTTTTTGATGACAAACCGGCCGCGCATCCGATCCGCCGTCCACGCGCGGATCGCTTCCACCGTGCGATCGTCACGTTCAAGGAACCACGAGCCAGCCTCCGTGGATACGGTGCCACGACAATGATTGAGAAATGCCGACCAGCGCCCTCGATCGAGGCGTTCGGTACTGATATCTGTTTTCAAACCGTGGCCCGCGCCATTGACAAGAAAATAATCATAGAGCCGGTTGCGATCGTTATCGCCAAGATGAGGAAGATAGCGTACTGAACGCACGCCTATGTCTATCTCCCGCGACCGCTGCGGCACCCGCGGCATAAAAACATCTGGATTCAGCGCGTGCGGAACAGAGATGACGCGCCGTCGCACAAGGTCGCCGAATAGAAATTGACCGGCCTCCAACGGGAGCTGTGTGGCGATAAAGTCCGGCTCCATCCTCGAGAAAATCTCCCGTTTGTCACGGATGGGAACACCGGGGAGGTTGACTTCGTTACCCACGAAACTGAGAAGAAGTCCGCGGCGTCCCTGAAGGACGGGAACAAAAGGTCTGAGATATTCGATGGTATCGGCATTGGTGGAATGCAAAAGAACAATCAGATCAACCTGGCGCGCAAAACCGTCCATTTTTTTACGCTCGAACAGATTACAGATGTTGACAGCTTTTACATCAAACCCGGCGCTGCTTCGAAACGCATCGAGCCAATCGTCATAATAGGAAAGCCGCGTGGTGTAGTTCGCATACAAAACGAGTGTCTTTAACCTTGACGCGTCCATCAGTCCCTATTTGCCAAACAATACACCAACTATCTTTTGTGCGGCCTTTCCCTCGCCGTATTCTGCGATATCGCTACGCTTCACGTATTCTTCCTGCTTCCACAAGCGGTTCCATCCACAAGCAATGGTTTCCACCCACTCGGTTTCGTCGCGCAGGGTTACACAGGGCTTGCGATGAAAGTAAGCCTCCTTCTGCAATCCGCCGGAGTCGGTGTATACGGCAACGGCGCCATCAAGCAGACGCGCCATGTCGAGATAGCCCACCGGCTTGCAGACCAACAGCCCTTTGAAATCAATCTTGTTGGCGTCGGCGCAGATGCGGGTACGCGGGTGCAAAGGCAGAACCACCGGTTGTACATTCGCGCGCTCCTTCAGCCAGTCTATCACTTCCCGCAATCTGGCCGGATCATCGGTGTTCTCCGCGCGATGAACCGTGGCCAGCGCAAAAGCCCCATCCTGCAATTGCAGTTCATCAAGAATGCGCGAGTGCCGGCGGGCGCGGTCACGAATGTGCAGCGTGGCATCAAACATCACGTCACCGACATGATGCACGCCCTCCATGATGCCCTCCTTCGCCAGATTATCAACGGCCGTGCGGGTGGGGCAAAAAAGCCAGGTGCTGAGATGATCCGCGACCACACGGTTTATTTCCTCCGGCATATTTCGATTGTAGGAACGCAAGCCGGCCTCGACGTGGGCGACCGGGATGTGCAACTTCGCCGCGGCCAGGGCGCCGGCCAGCGTCGAGTTGGTGTCGCCATACACCAGCACGGCATCCGGATGCTCGCGCTGCATGACCGGTTCCAGGCCGGCCAGCATGCGCCCGGTCATCTCGCCGTGACCGCCGCCATTGATGCCGAGGTGATATGCGGGCGCCGGGATGTCCAGTTCTTCAAAAAAAACGTCGGACATCTCCGGATCGAAATGCTGGCCGGTGTGCACCATAACTTCAGTCAAGCCGCCGCTGGAACGAATGACGCGGCTGATCGGCGCGGCCTTGATGAACTGCGGCCGCGCGCCGACAACGGTTAATATTTTCACCGGATTTTCAAGATTGCAGCCGCGACATGAAGTAATCGTGCTGGCTGATGCAACGCCGTATGGTTTCCATATTCGCACGCGTCCATTCGATGGTTTTTTCAAGTCCTTCCCTGATCCCCACCTTTGCTCCAAAACCCAGTTCCCGCTTCGACTTCTCCGTCGAGCCGAATCGTTTCCCCGACCGGTCCCAATCCCTGGCCGGGAGAATCCTGGGGGGGACGGGGTTGCCGGTCAGCTCATTGATCAGCGACGCCAGATCCAGGATGGAAGTCTCCACTCCCGAGGCAAGATTGTAGACCTCGCCGTCCTTTCCATTGAGGGCACAGGCGATGAGACCCCTCGCCATGTCCTCGACAAAAATGAAATCGCGGCTGGCGTTGCCGCCATTTTCCAGAGGGAGGGCTTCATGATGGAGCGCCTTCCAAATAAAGGTGGGGGCGGCGTTCCGCCATACGGTGTGCGGCGTGCCCCGCCATCGGCCCGCGCCAAGAATCTCTCGCGGCCCGTACACATTCTGAAATCTCGCCTTCACAAACGGCAGCTTGCAGCGCATCCAAAAGTAGTTTCCATACAGCTCACCGATGAGCTTGGAAATGGAGTACGGGCTGTCATGATACAGCGACGGAGGTGCGTCCTCCGTGGTGGCAATGGCGTCATCGAACGTCTTCGCCGCCACGGCACAGCCGGCCGCGGCATACACCACCTTCTTCAGACTCTTGATCTCGATAAGTCGGTTGAACAGCTTGAGGCTGGTCAGGGTGTTGTTCTCGTGATCGGCCATCGGATCATGAATCGACGACTGATTTCCATGGTAACAAGCCAGATGAAACGCGTAATCGAGATCCGCCGGCAAATCGCGCAAAATGCGATCGTCAGCGATGCTGCCCAAAATGAATTTCACCGTCTGGTGCTGTGGCACATTGCAAATATCCGAGGACAACAAGTTATCGACAATCAGAATTTCACGGGGATCCTGATCCAAAAGTTGCAGAACAAGATTGCTCCCGACGAAACCCGCCCCACCAACCACCAGAATTTTTGTGGACTTGAACTTGTTTTGCATCACTGTTTATTTCCCGACTTGATGAACAGGTTTGACGGCGCGCGCATACAAATTCCAGCCAAAATGCCGCGCGAACCAGCTTTCACTGCATGAAGGTAGAACTCGCGAAAGCATCTCACCCAGTGCGGGGATGAGAAACAACTGCCTCCAGCTCAATTGATTAAGCATCAACTCGTGGCACTCAAATTCCCCGAGCAAATCGAGCACTTCCATCCTGGAATACGCTTTTGCCAGCGGGCACTCTTCACCATCATTCATGTTGCATGCCTCGGCCTGGGACTTTCCCCAATAGTGCGGTAATAGCAGCCTCTTAAGCGGCAGGATCACGAGGTACTTGTAGCTGTGGCGGTGATACAACATCAGAATAATCCGTCCACCCGGACGCAGTACACGCCAGATCTCGCGAATCATCGGCCGCGGATCATCGATATGGTGCAACACACCCATGGAGCAGACGACGTCAAAATATCCATCGGGATAAGGAAGATGATCGCCATCGGTCAGCCGGAAGTCGCCTTCCAAGCCGGCCAGTTCAAACCGCCGCCGGCTGAGTTTCAACGCCGTCTCGGTCAAATCGACGCCGCAAACCTCGGCGCCGTGGCGGGCATATTGCGCCAGAACGTACCCGTTGCCACAGCCCACGTCGAGAACGCGTTTACCCGCGGCTTGAACATAACCGTGGATGCGATTGGAGAATTCCCAAGGTTCGCATTCGGGCGCCTCCCGCATGCGATCAAAGATCTGGAAAAAAGCCGGTGTGCCGGGTTCAACGGCAATGCCGGCGGCTGCCACTGGATTCCTCTCCCAGAAACTCCTGACCTCGGCATTGCTGACCATCTGCTACTTCACGGCCTTATTTCCGCCAACCGCGGTCACACAGTCAGGATTTTGGCTGGCTTAAGTGAGTGAACGTCTGACTTATACCACATTTTTTATAGTAGTCGATGGCGCGAGCCACGCCCGTCTTAAGAGGTGTTTTTATTTTCCAGCCGTACTCGTTGGTCGTACGGGATGGATCCAACAAAATGGTGAAGGCGTCATCCGGATTGCGCTCGCGCTCCTCCACCGGTTTTTCCAAGGTGATGCCCAGGGCGGCCACCGTCGCGTCGAACAACTCTTTGATCGAGTAGTCCGAGCCGGAGGATATGTGATAAACGCCACGCCCCCTGCCATCCACCGCGTACATCACGCAATCGATGAGGTCATCGATATAGATGAAGTCCCGGCGCGTCTTCATCACGAAGCAGGGCTTGCCGGTGGTCAGTCGCTGATAAAAGGTCGGCAGCGGACCGGAAAGATTGCGCGGCCCATAGGCATTGGCAAGCCGGAAACTCACGTAATCCAGTCCCGAGAGCTGGATGTACTGCTCCCCGGCGGTCTTGCTGATTGAATAACTGGAATTGCCCGGCAGAATGGGATGGTTCAATGTAATGGGTTGTTCCAGAGGTTTTAATCCATAACACAATGCCGTCTGGAAATAGATCAACCGCTTGCAGCCTGCGGTCTTGGTGGCTTCGGCGACAATCGCGGAACCGAGGGTATTCGTCCGCGCGTCTTCCTCCCAGGCATTGGGATCCTTGTATGACGCTGCCGCATGAACCACCAGATCGGGCTTGAATTTCGTCATCAGCGATTTTACCAGTGCGGGATCGGCGATGGTTCCTTCTATCACCTGCAGCCGCGCCTGCGGTGCCAGATTGTCGCGCCGCCCCGTGGCGTAGTTATCGATGACCAATACTTCATCGCCCCTTGCCAGCAATCGATCCGCAAGGTGCGATCCAATAAATCCAGCTCCGCCGGTAATAAATACCTTCATACCGCCTCCTGAGTTTGTCGTGAAATCTGATGTGATGCCGCCGGCTCCTTGCGCAGCATTTCTCCATAGGATGCCGCCTGGTCGTGAAAGCTCTGATGCCAGATTTCCAATGAAAGCAGACCCCAGAGCTTGCGGCTGAACTGTCCAACTTCGTCCAACTGGGCACACACCGCGGCGCCATTGATGTAGGGCCGGCCGCGGGCGCGCTCCGAGAGAAATGTATCGTTGATATACTCCCGCAATTCGCCGCCCAGCCACTCCTTCAGCGGGACGGGAAAGCCCATTTTATCTCGGCGATTCAGAATCGCCTCCGGAATCACATCGCTGAAGGTGCCTTTCAACAAATGCTTCATATGGCCGTCCTTGAATTTCACATCCGCCGGCACAGTCGCCACAAACTCGATCAGGGGATGGTCCAGGAACGGCACACGGGATTCAAGCCCATGAGCCATGCTCATGCGATCCTCAACATGCAGAAGAGCGGGAAGCAGACACTTGAAATCAAAATGCGTCATGCTGTCGAAATAGGCTTCGTGCCGGACATTTCGCGTTGAATTGAAGATCCTGCCGAAAGATTCGTACACGCCACGGCGATCGAGCAACTCCCAATTCACCTCATTGACCATGTCGGCGCTGCGATCAATGAGCCTGAAATAGCGCCGATCAATGGAATCGAACATGCCATCCTTGAAAAACATCTTCATCAGCGGCTTGTATTCACGCAGCACGCCCAGGTTCGGGATGATGGACTCCGCGGTGACGACGAAATTCCCGTTCTTGTAGGTGCCATCGATCGCGGCCTTTATGCACTGCTCAAAATACCCAAGCAAATAACGCGCATAGCCGCCAAAAATCTCATCCCCTCCCTGCCCGCCAAGCACAACCTTGACGCGCTGTGAGGCCAGTTTTGAAACCATGAACTGGGGAAAGGAGCCGGGGCCTGCCACCGGGTAATCGAGATGATAAATCACCCGCTGGAAGTTGGAAATGAAATCATCCGCGGTGATGTCCACAAGATGCATTTGCTTGCCTGCGCTTTCGGCGGCCACCCTTGCATATTGGCTCTCGTCATAGCCCGGATGCGATGTGAACCGCCCATGAAACGCATCCACGTTGGTCTTGTCAAAGCGCGATGCCAGGATCGCAATGAGGCTTGAGTCAATGCCGCCTGAAAGATAGCTGCCGATGGGAACATCGCTGCGCAGATGCACGGAGATGGAATCATCCACCAGCTCCCGCAATCGACTTTGGAAATAATGCGCGGTGTGGTTGTAATCAACCTCGTAGTGCACGTCCCAGTACCGCGAAACCCTGATCCTGCCCTTCTCGATCACGAGCTGATGGCCCGGCAGAAGTTGCTTCACATCCTTGAACAGCGTTGACTCGCCCAATGTGTATTGAAAAGTGAGGTATTCGGCGAGCGCTTGTGGATTGGTGTCCACTCCGGGAAGGAAAGGTAAAAGCGCCTTGACCTCCGAGGCGAAATAAAAGCAATCGCCGACGATCGCATAATAAAACGGTTTGATGCCAAAACGATCACGTGCACAAAACAGCCGCTGATTGCGTTCATCCCACAGGGCAAAGGCAAACATGCCGCGGAGTTGCGAAACGCAATCCGTCCCGTCATGGTCGTAACTGGCAAGAATGGTCTCTGTATCGGAATTGGTGCGGAATTTCCAGCCGCTGGAAAGCGCTTTCCTCAATTCAATGTAGTTGTATATCTCGCCATTGAAGGACACCACTGTTCCCGCCGGACTCGCCATGGGCTGTGACGCGGCCTGGGTCAGATCAATGATGCTCAAGCGCACGTGAGCCAGACCTGCACGGCAATCATTGCTGTGCCATGTCCCCCGCCCATCCGGCCCGCGATGGCTGAGAAGCTTCTGCATGACAGCAAGCCTCGCGTCGAGATCGGGCATCCTCGTTCCGGTCAAGCTCACGATTCCGGCAATTCCGCACACGATGTATGCCTCACATCAATAAATCAGTGGGACAGCGAATCACAAGCTGCCATCTGACGACCTGATGTAACAGGAAGTGGCATATCCGACGGCACTTGGATACTCCCGACCCAGACTTCTCCCCACGCACCTTCAAATAGAATGCGCCAGGCGCGGCGCGGAAAATATTTGACTAAGCGACTGAATGCTGGAAGATCAGATTGTATTGGCGCATCAACCGGCGGCATTCCCCAGCGATCACGCTCCACAATCGCAAATGTTTCAATTCCCCCCTTCATAAACTCGTCACGTAAAAACGTCTTGTCCATATCTGAATGATTCGAAGAAACAGTCACGGGACGAAGTTCGAGTCGCTTTGACGCTTTCAACCACACAAGCTCAAACGGTGATGCGCCAACACTGGCGCAGGTGCGCCCTCCGTAGGACTGAAACTGAGTCAATATTTCCAATTCCTGTAGCAGATTGTACATTCCATAATCGGCATGTTGCCATCTTCCACGCATCTTGAGCATGGACAAGTCTCTGACAACATCCTCACCTTCGAGTGTCGAACGCACAATATCAGCAAACAAGCCACCGATGAATACACAACACCGCCATATATCCAGCGACATTCTCACAAAATGACGAACAAGCCTATAGATATGGACGAGTGAGCGCTTTAGCCGCGCTCTTGCATACTCAGGCAGCATATCAAGAAAATAGCGGTGAATAAGGCGATGGACGCGAAGAGTAAGCACCTGGCCAATACGAACCGGGCGCTGCAGTCCGGCATGCTGCTGGGTAAGAACACTAAATTCTTCCGGGCTGTATGGCGTTGCAGTTGCCCCGCAATCCTCTGTGAACCTGGATTCAAGCACATCGTCCACACGGTTTACGAATGCCTGATAGGAATATGCCGGGTTGCGTGCAACCTCGTGGTAGGCGGCATCCGTGATGCGCCTCCAGGTTGACTCATCGCGCAGTGCCGCGATGACTTCCGCCACGTTGCTGTGATCTTTCTTCAGCGGCACGTAATGCCGCCAGGGTTTCAGGATGCCGGAATATTCGCCCTCGTAGAGTATCATCAATGTTCGTAGTGCCGCCGCTTCGAAACATCGCGGTGAAATCTGATTCATGCGAATCTGGTGGTCCAGACCACGCAGGAACCTGTCCCGTATCACTTCGTAGGGCGTCCCCGGGTGATCCGCTTCATAGGCTTCAACGGTTTTTTGTAACTCTCCGGTGAAATCGAATACATTCGCGCCGCTCTCAATGCCCAGAACCGCGCGGCAGGAACGAATAAAATTGGTCCATGCCGATCCATACAAACGATCAGCTTCGTTATAAGACAAATCGACCTTGAGACCAAACCTTTTGGCATCCTCCGCGAAGCGTGCCGCAATCCGCCATTTTTCCTGTCCCAGATCGCCGAACCAGGCGGAAATTCTGCGAGTACGATAGCCCACATCAAGCGGACGCGATGCATAAGGTATCGGCTCGATCTGCGTTAGCACATCCGGAACATAGCCTGTCAAGACGTTCACCTTGGTAACCTCGGGCAGTTTGCTTGCGGGATAAACCTTCTCGATTTCAGTTTCGGGAACGCAAGTAAACAAAACATCAATTCCCAGATAACGCATGGCCTCAATGGTATCATTTACCCAGCGATACTCATCTTGTATGAACATGGCCTTGAGACCGTGGAATTGTCGGATGCAAAGACGCGCCAACCGGCTTAAGTACGCATCCATGGCTATGACCAGCGAATAATGGATGATCAACACATCGAAACGACGTAAATCAAGTGACGGAGGCAAATCCCCAAACATGGAAACAACATGCACATTGTGCCGGGAAAAATGGTTTAGCGCATTGATGTGAGCGCATACAGTTGCCGCGCCCTCCGGCCGGTAATCACAAAGTAACAACACCTCCAGTTTTTGTCTCATCGCTCAGGCTTATTTTTGCAGATGACAATACAAATCCAGGCCCATGATTGGTCCGAAGGTTGTCAACAAGAAGCCGCGATCAAAACGCGCAAGCAATGATTCGGCGCCGATATTTTCCCGATATACCTGACATTTGTTCCACTGACTCGTCATTTTGCGAATACGACCCGCGGAGACAAACACGGTTTCAGGGGCTGCATTACCCGAGGAATCTGTATCGTATCCGGCCCGCTCATCCGCACTGGCGGTTGCCGGCGTCCCCGCTCCAAACTTATCCCAACAGAAATAACACAGCGTCGATCGCGGCCACAGCAACCAGCGTCGATAGGAATAGGCGTTGTAAACCATCACCATCGCCCGCCCACCGGGGCGCAGAATGCGCCGCGTCTCATCCAGAGCCCGCTGCAAATTACCCGTGTGATGATAACAACCAATGGCGATGACATGATCAAAAGACTCATCCGGATACGGCCCCTCCAGTATGCTGCCCCTTTGTGCCTCGCCTTTCAGATTGTTCTGCCGCAGACGGTGCTCAACCATTCGTACCGGTCCTTCGGCGATGTCCAGTCCATGATAGCGGGCACCTGCCTCCGCGATCTTTTGTGATATGGTTCCGTACCCCAAGCCTACTTCCAGGACATCCTTTCCGCGCAGTTGTTCGAATCGCACATGCCGGAAAAGATATGGGTAGAAGCCCATGTACCAATCATCAAACCGTTTTAGTGAGGCAGGTGAACTATCAGTGACGCCGAGACTTTTGGCCAGTTGAGTGCCACATAGCTCGTTCCAGAACAGTTGATTATGCTGATCAACTGATTGATCCAATTTTTGTAATTCGACCATTTTTATAAGCAGCCAACTACCACGATGGATTTATAGTTGGGACACGGATATCAGAAATAACTGAATTTCGTCTTTCGGCTAAAGCTGGTATCCCCATCTGCTGAGCAAATCACCGAATGTAGTATTTACATGTTGGAGAACATGTAAAGGCAATTCATTTTTGTATTCGCCGTAACCTCCTTTCCGAAAATGCGTAGGAGGCACAAAGACATCCATTTGTTTCCCAGATCGCTGGAGATTGTCAATTCGATTATTGTTCACCGCATGTAGGATCCTTTCCTTGTCAACCGGCAATCCAAATCGACTGATCAGTCTTGTTAGTTCACCTACAGTGTCATCGAACAGCCGCTCGTATTTTATAGGAGGGATCCCTCGATTCGTATACTCCACTGCATGTGTCATGACACGGTGAAATGGAACAATACGAGGCAAAAACCATTCAAAATAAAAGTCTTCAATTTTGTCATAATAAAAACATGGAACGATCTTGCGGTAATAATCAGTTTGAGCGTAATGAAAATACGACACAATGATGTCACGCAAATCTCTAACAATATATACGGCATGTAAAATATCCAACCGTTTCTCAAAATCTTCTGAATAAGGCAGATGACACATCCCTACGCCTTTTTCTTCTATTTTCAGCATCGGATCAATAATAGGCAGTCCAGTGTAGTCAGAAAGTAAAGAAACGAGCCAAACGTTTCCTGATTTTGGTAACCCAAAAACAACAACCTTTCCATCTGGACGAGAGTCCAACGGTGTTCCATATGAAGGATTTATATACTGGCCCGGTGGATTAAAGATAAGATTTCTGGGGGGGGGTGGTGGTGGTGGTGGTGGTGGTGGTGCTATTACTTTACGCAATCTTGTAAATAAATTTTTAATTCTGTCTAACATGGGGTGTTTGTACCTTCTATGAAATTGATTTGAGTTATTTTCATGTTTTCGCAATCTGATTAAACTTCCAGTCGGCGGGGTGGTGAAACACAGGTGATTCACGACCATCTATTTCAATGACACGAAATTCAATACATCTGGCTAACAAGTCGAAGCGTTTTGCAACGCTAATTTCGCGTGGGTCTGTATCGTCAAAAACGGATACTGACAAAATATATTCGCCGCCACCCAGCAGTAATGGCTTTAATTCCGCATTAACATGTCTTGAAGCGTTTAGTGATAATGAGAAAACATCTACTGGACTAGTGATCCATGCCAACCTATGACCATTAAGGCCAAAAACAGAAATGTAATATCTGCAACGAAAATTACTTTCTATTTCAGCCCGTAGCTTAATGGTAATCCGCATGCTACCCCCTGTTATAAAAGAGGATTCGTCAGAATCTATTCTCAAATCAGTAATCTTTATCCCCATCTCACTAGGCCAACGCAGAACCTTTTTGCCACTCTCTAGCACTGTAGAGAATGCTTCTACTCCTTGGTCACGCTGCATTAACATTTGAGGGTCAATTCTTTCTGCGATCCAATCTTTTTCAGCATATCGTGGGATGTTCGTATCAGGAATATTTTTTTTCACTTCGTGCACGGTCTTTACCGGAGATGACCATACCGCTTTCGTAACTTGTCTTTGACTCGCAACCTCATACGTACCAACCACTTCCCGACAGCTGCCTTCCATCATTATTCTCCCCTTTTCGATCCATACGGCCCTTTCACAAAATTGTAAAACCTGAGGCATTGAGTGTGATACAAGTAAAAGCGTGCATCCTGATTTAGTCAGATTTTCCATTCGAACTGCTGATTTCGCGCTAAAGTAAGCATCACCTGCGCCCAAGATTTCATCAATAATAAGAATATCCGGTTTAATGGCAGTTGCAGCAGCGAACTGGACTCTCGCCTGCATTCCTTGAGAATAGGTAGTCATGGGCTGATTCAGAAATTCACCCAATTCCACAAATTCAATAATGTCATCTAGCGCCACCTTAAAATCCGCACCGGTTAATCCGTTATAGAGCAAGGAGGAACGAATATTTTCATAACCAGTAAATTCAGGGTGAAATCCAAGTCCTGTCTGCATCAGAGCCTGAACCTTGCCGTTGACAGTTATTTGCCCAGAAGTCGGCTTGAAGTTACCGGTGATGAGTTTGAGCAGTGTGGTCTTGCCGGCGCCGTTACGGCCGATCACTCCAACCCTTTCGCCGCGCCGTATGGTCAGTGAAACGTCATCCAGCGCCTTGAATTCCTGTATCGCGCGGCGTTTGACCGGCAACCAGCGATACAGACCCAGTTCATCGAGCACGCGCTCGCGCTGGCTGGCGTATAGACGGTATATCTTGGTCAGGTTCCGGCATTGAATCGCGATCTCTGATTCGGTGGGAACGGTCGGGACTGCTGTCGCGGATAAATCCTCACGCATATTCGTAGAACATCTGTTTGCCACGCTGCCAGGCCCAGTAGCCGGCCATGCATGAGCTCAGGCCGAGCGCTGCCGCGATCGCGACGATTTTCCACGGTGGCAACTGGCCCAGCACAATGAGACTCTGGTAACTGGTGACAAAATAGAAGAGCGGGTTGAGGTACATGATGAAGCGCAGTTGCCCGGGCGCCATGTCCGGCGTGTAGGCGATCGGTGTGATGACCAGCAGTATCATGGTGACGTACGCCAGCAATTGTTGAATGTCGCGAACGAGCAGGTTGAGCAGGGACAACACCCATACCACGCCGGTCACGAACATGATTTGCAGCAACATCACGACCGGTATCAGCAACAGCATCGGGGAAGGCCGGCCCAGAACGATGTCCGCGGCGATTACCAGCAACAGGCCTACGGGCAACACGACACTGGCGACGAGGACGCTGCGCAACGGAATCATCTCCGCCGGAAAGACCGTGTTCAGCAATATCTGTTTGTTAGCTGCCAGTGATGTCGATCCCGCGCTGAGCGCGCTTCCGAACGCGAGAAACGGCACCATGCCGGAGAATATATAGAGGATGTATTCCCGCTGCCCCATCGCTGCCGGCTGAATTTTGAAGATCAAGGTGTAGATAAGGGTGTAAAGCCCGAGGAAAAACACGGGGCCAAGCACCACCCAGAATGAACCGAGGAGTGAGCCCGCATACAGGCCGCGGATCTCAACAGCAGCCGTTTTGAGCAGAATCTTGCGATGTGTCCAGATGGCGGTAAAGGGAGCGCTGAAGAATTTGATCATGGCTTCTGCGTCCGGCCCGCAGCTGCGCATACGGCCTCCACCACACGTTGCTGTGCGGCTTCATCCAGATAGGGATGCATGGGGAGGCTGATGACGCGCGCGGCCACCGCCTCCGAGACAGGAAGCGAACCCACTTTCTGACCTGTGTAGGCGAAAGCGGGTTGCAGGTGCAGCGGCGTCGGATAATGCACGGCGGTCGGTATGCCTTCCTGCTTCAGTCTTTCCACCACGGCTTCACGATTTTCAACCTGTATGGTGTATTGGGCGTAAACGCTGGTGTTCCAGGGTTCGATGTAGGGAGGGATTATTTTTGCTTTGATTCCCCCTCTCCCCTGCCCCTCTCCCGCAAGGGGAGAGGGAGTGAATGAGTCTCTTGCGCCAACGATTTCCCCCCTCCCCCTCGACGGGGGAGGGTTGGGGAGAGGGTGCTGAGATGATGCTTTTGTACCCCTCTCCCCTTCCCCCTCTCCCACAAGGGGAGAGGGGATGAACGAATCTGTCTCATGCGCCCCTCCCGCAAGGGGAGAGGGAGTGAATGAGTCTCTTGCGCCAACGATTTCCCCCCTCCCCCTCGACGGGGGAGGGTTGGGGAGAGGGTGCTGAGAGGATGCTTTTGTACCCCTCTCCCCTTCCCCCTCTCCCACAAGGGGAGAGGGGATAAACGAATCTGCCTCATGCGCCCCTCCCGCAAGGGGAGAGGGGATGAACGAATCTGCCTCATGCGCCCCTCCCGCAAGGGGAGAGGGGATGAACGAATCCGCCTCATGTGCCTCACCCTCAAGGGGAGAGAGGGATTGGAAGAGTTGCGTGTAACGGGCGCCGATGCGGCTGCGCGCCGTCACTTCATCAGGGAAAGTGTCGAGCTTGGCCAGCAAGATGGCGGCTTGCAGCGTGTCCATCCTGCCGTTGATGCCGATGCGCGGATGATGGTAGCGGCGATCCTGGCCGTGCACGTGGATTTCACGCATGATTTTCGCCAGAGTTTCGTCGTCGGTGAAGCAGGCCCCGGCATCACCATAGGCGCCCAGCGGTTTCGAGGGGAAGAAGCTGGTGCAGCCGATGGTGGACAGTGCACAGGATTTTCTGCCCTTGTAAGTGGCGCCGAAGCTTTGCGCGCCGTCTTCGATGACCGGCAGGTTGTGACGCGCGGCGATGGCGTTGATGGCGTCCATATCAGCACATTGTCCATACAGGCTCACTGGCATGATGGCCTTTGTTCTGGGCGTAATCGCGGCTTCCATGAGTTTCGGATCGAGGTTGTAGGTGCGCGGGTCTATATCGACGAAGACCGGCTTCGCTCCCAGCAGCGCGATGGTCTCGGCGGTGGAGATGAAGGAGAATGGCGTGGTGATGACTTCATCGCCCGCCCCCACGCCGAGCGCCATCATGGCGATAAGCAGCGCATCCGTGCCATTCGCCACGGCGATGCAATGTTTGGAGCCGGTATACGCAGCCAGGCGTTTTTCGAGTTCCGCGACCTCGGGACCGAGGATGTATTGCCCGTGTTCCAGTACGCGGCGTATGCGCGCGTCGATGTCCGCCTGAAGCCTGCGGTACTGCGTCTTCAGATCGATGAATTCCATGCTGCGCTTTTCCCCGGCATCCCGGCGGGATTGATCATTCATCTTTGCCACGCGTCATTTACCGCCGTCACGGTTTTGCGCGCCAGCGCCCGCGCGGTGGTCCATTTGCCGCCGAACACCGTGGTCAGCCGGCCGCGCGTTTCGATGACGTATTCACGGCTGGCGGAGGTGGGATCATCGGACGTGCGCAGCAGGGGACGCACGCCTGAGAATGTGGCAGTGATATCGGAAACCGCCCGCGCATCCTTGAAATAATGGTTGTAGCCCGTGAGCAAATAGTTCTTTTCCTCTTCGGTGCAGCCGGCCGGGGATGGCGCCGATTGCCGCACCTCCGTCGTGCCGACGAGCGTCTGTTCCTTGTAGGGCAGCACGAAAAACACCCGCGCGTCCTCCGGGTGTTCGAGCAGGAACGCTCCCGGCGCCTGGCAACCCAGCAGCAGATGGCTGCCCTTGACGAGATCGATCCGCACGCTGCTCTCAATGCCGCTGATGCGCAGTAATTCCGCCGCCCACGGTCCGGTGGCGTTGATTACGTGATCGAAACGTTCCGCGCCGCCGGATGCCAGGGTCACCCAGCCGTCCACGCCGATCCGCGAGACGGGTGCTTGCTCGCGAAGTTCCGCGCCGGCCTCGCGGGCGCGTTCCGCGGCCCATAACCCGAGTTCATAATCGTACATCTGCCCATCGGAGAAATAATACGCACCGTGCAAGCCGTCCTTCCGCAATCCGGGATGCAACGCGCTCATTTCCGATGCCACACGCCAGCAATGCCGGCGCAGCCGGCGGCTGCCGGCCAGCAGATCGTAAAACCACAGGCCGCATTTGAAGCGCCATCGCGAGCGGCGGCCGTGCGCATAAACCGGCAGACATATTTCAATGGGACTGCAAAGAGCTGGAGCATTTAGCAGCCACCAGTGACGTTCACGCAGCGCTTCGCGGACCAGGCGGAATTCGCCGTGTTCAAGATAACGCAGCCCGCCGTGCAGAAGTTTCGTGCTGGCGGCGCTGGTCGCCCGCATCAACTTGTCGCGCTCGAACAGCGTGACGCCGTGGCCCGCCAGCGCGAACGCCCAGGCGGTGCATATGCCGTTGATCCCGCCGCCTATGATTCCCGCGCGCATTCACTGCGTTTTCCCGGTTGATCCCGGCGATACCAGCCGGCAAACGCCGTCGCGAAGTTGATAACGCTCCCGCGTGCGCGGGCATACGGCCTCGGCGCTGCCCGCGAGCGGCAGATCCAGCCTCTCACCATGACGACTGATCCAGCCAATCTGTTTTGCCGGCACGCCGACGACCAATGCGTAATCGGGGATGTCCCGGTTCACCACCGCGCCGGCGCCGATGAATGCGTACTCGCCGATGGAGACCCCGCAAACGATGGTGCAATTGGCGCCCAGCGTCGCGCCCCGCTTCACGAGCGTATCGCGGTATTCGTCCTTGCGCGATATGAAGGAGCGCGGGTTGTAAACATTCGTAAAGACCATGCTGGGCCCGCAAAAAACATCGTCTTCAAGAGTCACATTGTCGTAGACCGAGACGTTGTTCTGTATGCGGACGTTGTTGCCGATCACGACGCGATTGCCGACGAAAACGTTCTGTCCCAGCACGCAGTCATTGCCGATGCGAGCTTCGGCACAGACATGCACCCAGTGCCAGACCTTCGTGCCGCGGCCGATCTGCGCGCCTTCATCGACAACCGCCGTGGGGTGGACCGTGTAGTCCATTCAATAGTCCAGCGGCAGTGAAACGCGATGGCCGTCGCGGGCGGAGGTGTACGCGGCGACGAGCAACTCCAGAGACCTCAAGCCCTCGCGGCCGTCGGTGTCCGGCTCCGCCTCGCCGCGCAGCACCTTGATCACGTTGTCATAGTACAGCGGGTGGCCGAAGCCATAGACGGACGTGGTTTGATAACTCGCCTGTTTGATGGCTTCATCCATCTCGTCAGGTTCTGAAAATTTCCAGTGTTGTATTTCGTTCACCGCCAGCCCGCCGATGCGCACCGTGCCTTTTTCGCCGATGATCGTGATCGAGCCTTCGAAATTCTGCGGATAGGTCAGCATGGTGACGGCGACGGCGCCCAGGGCGCCCGAGCGCCACTTGATGTTCATCACGCCGGTGTCCTCGACCTGGATGTCGCGCGCCAGGGTCGCGGTGTAGGCCTGCACGCTCTCCACCGGGCCTATCAGCCAGTCCAGCAGGTCGATGTAGTGGCTGGCCTGATTCATGAAGGCGCCGCCGTCGAATTCCCAGGTGCCGCGCCACTTGGCGCTGTCGTAGTATTCCTGCGGGCGGGTCCAGAACACGTTGATGGTCACCATGTAGATGCGTCCGAAGCGCTTTTTCTCGAGGGCCCGCTTGAGCAGTTGCAGGGTGGCATTACGCCGGTTCTGCTTGACCACGAACAATCGAACGCCGGCGGCATCGCAGGCGGCGACCATCCGCTTGCCGTCATGCCATCGCGTGGCCATCGGCTTTTCAGTCATGACGTGAAAGCCGGCCTCGGCCGCCTGTATGGTTTGTTGCGGATGCAACCCGCTGGGCGTGGCCAGCACCACGATGTCGGCCTGGGCTTGTTTGAGCATCTGATCGTAATTGAGAAAATCCCTCGCGCCGGTTTCCGTCTTTGCTTTCGCAAGCACGCGCGGATCGACGTCACAGACGGCGACAAGATCGGCATTTCTTTGATGCTTTTTCAGCGCCTCAAAGTGGTTTTTGGAGATGCGCCCGCAACCGGCAAGAGCAAAACGGATCTTCCGATCTTTAATGGGCGGTTTGAACTGGTTCATCATTTGCCCGACCTCCCGCTCAATTCAGAAAGATTGCCTCCAGGCACGCTACCGCCCTGCCGCGTCAATCAGACACAGCCGGCGGGCACTTTCCATGTTTTTTTATCTCGCGGCGCTTCCCCCGCCGCTGCACTTCCCTGTTTCAAATCATCTACCGGACGTTATTGCGCGTGAATTTCAGGCCCAGCATGTCCGGCACAAGAATTCTTTCGTCATCGATCCTCGACGACACTTCCTTGTGAAGCGCCATCGGATCGTTGACCGCCGTGAGCAGGCACGCGTCATAACCGGACGCCTGATCGAGGCGGCGCCAGACCGGCTTGTTTATAAAACGAGTGCGATCACTGGATGGATCGAAGGTGCCGACGATCTGGATGCCGTGTTCGTCGGCGCGCAGCGAGGCGATCTCGGCGAACTCGGAAACGCCGCACAAGAGCAGGCGTTTGAACTTTTTCTCGTCGCAGATGCGGAACACCTTGGCGCAGGATTCGCCGGCACGGCGGTAGAAGTCGAAGGAGACGGCGAGGTACTGCGCGGTCAGCCGGCTTTTTTCGGCGAACCCCTTGGGAGTGAGATAGTAGAGATAGCGGTTGGCCGGCGCCTGCTTGATCTTGATCAGGCCCTTGCGCACGCAGCGCTTGAGGTAAAGGTTGGCGAGCCCCAGCGCGACGCCGAGGTTGTCGGCCAGATGGCGTTGCGATACGTCGCTGCGGGTGTCGATGGTCTCCAGGATGCCCCGCGTGACGGCGTCTTCGCGGCTCGGAGTGTTCATGATATGAACACTATAGGCCCGCCGCATCCATAGCGTCAAGCAGGGGGGTAAGAACAAGAGGTCAGAACGCCTTGGCGAGTCCCGCTTGTTTGAGGACTTCGTTTGCCGTATGTCGCGACTTAAACTTTGTTATCGACTGTAAATCGCCGCTGGCTTATCGGACTGTACCAGATTTCGTGATCTCCACGACCGCCTCTTTCTAAGTAACAACCCGCCTTTTAAGCAGGCGTTTCACGTCCGGTGTGTAGCTCTCCATTCAGGCTGCGTGTCTGGTTGTTACCGTCGTAAATTCTCCCAACAGCTTAAAGGGGATTTCATTGCCACCCTGCACGCCATTGCTTTCCAGAAGTTCAGGGATGATGACCTTCAATTTTTCGACCATTTCTTCGATGGTTTGAGCTTCAGTGACCAAACCGGGGACGTCGTTACTCGTGGCAACCCAGACTGAAGCCTCGGGATCCCAAACCGCCTTCACGATAAGAACTTTGTTCATCTTGCTCATGTTAATAATTCTCTTAACCGCGGTTTACACACATTATGTAACAATATCAACATAGCGGTTCGATGTCGATTTCGCGCAGATGGACCGGCACCGCCTGGCCGGCGATTTGCAGCAGCAATGTCACGCGCTCGCGGCTGTTGCGCGCCTCGAAGATCGCGTCATATCCCGCCAGCGCGCCGCCGATGATGCGCACCGGCGATCCCTTCGCGAGCTTTTTCCCGGGAAGTGAATGGATGCCGTCCGCGCCTTCGCGCTTTTTCAATTGTTCGATGAGCTGATCCGGCACGGCCGCGGGCCTGTTTCCAAAGGCCACCATGCGGGCGACGCCCAAGGTCGAACGTATGGGTTTCCAATTATCGGTCTGATCGTCCAGGTGGATGAACAGGTAACGGGGAAACATGGGGACGATTTGGTCCACTGTTCGGTGCTGCCGCCGCGTGCGTTGATGAATCAGCGGCAGGTACACCTCGTAGGACTGGCGCTGGAGGTTCTCGCGGGCGATCCGCTCCTGGCGCGGCTTGCTATGGATCAGATACCAGGCGCGCATGTTGATGGTTCATGATTTTGTACCCCTCTCCCCAACGTTTCATCCCCTCCCCCTTGAGGGGGGAGGGCCAGGGAGAGGGTGACGATTTCGCACTCGCTGTTGCCCCCTCTCCCCAACGTTTCATCCCCTCCCCCTCGAGGGGGGAGGGCCAGGGAGAGGGTGATGATTTCGCATTCACTCTTGCCCCCTCTCCCCAACGTTTCATCCCCTCCCCCTCGAGGGGGGAGGGTGAGGGAGAGGGTGATGATTTCGCATTCACTCTTGCCCCCTCCCCAACGTTTCATCCCCTCCCCCTTGAGGGGGGAGGGTGAGGGAGAGGGTGATGATTTCGCATTCACTCTTGCCCCCTCCCCAACGTTTCATCCCCTCCCCCTCGAGGGGGGAGGGTGAGGGAGAGGGTGATGATTTCGCATTCACTCTTGCCCCCTCCCCAACGTTTCATCCCCTCCCCCTCGAGGGGAGAGGGGATATTCTTTGGAAAATTTCAGCGGCCGACACAGAAATACTCGAAGCCCGCGGCCCGCATCTGCTCCGGCTCATAAACGTTGCGCAAATCGCAAAAAACCCTGCCGCGCATGAGAGCGAGTATTTTTTCAAGATCCAGGCCGCGGTATTCATTCCACTCCGTGAGCAGGACCACGGCATCGGCGCCGGCAAATACGTCATGGATGGCGGTGCAATATTGAATGCCGTCCGGCAGCAGTTTTTTCGCCTCCTCCATGCCGTGCGGGTCATGCGCGCGCACGACAGCGCCCTTCTCGATGAGCGGCGGCAGGATGGACAGCGCCGGGGCATCGCGCATGTCGTCGGTCTCCGGCTTGAAGGTAAGCCCCAGCACCGCAAGCACCTTGCCGGCCTCGTTGCCGCCGAGCGCCGTGCGGATTTTCTTCACCATCCGCGCCTTCTGCGCGGCGTTGACTTCGATCACCGCCTCGACGATGCGGCTGGTGACGCCGTGCTCCTGCGCCGTGCGCACCAGCGCCTGTGTGTCCTTCGGAAAACAGGAGCCGCCGAATCCCGGCCCGGGATGCAGAAATTTGCGCCCGATGCGGCCGTCCATGCCCATGCCGCGCGCGACCTCGTGCACGTCAGCGCCGACGGTTTCGCACAGCATCGACATTTCGTTGATGAAGCTGATCTTGGTGGCGAGAAAGGCGTTGGAGGCGTACTTGATCAGTTCCGCGCTTTCGATGCCGGTCTTCAGGATCGGCGCCTCGATCAGGTTCAGGGGACGGTACAGTTCGCGCAGCAGTTTTTCCGCGCGCTCGCTCTCGACGCCGATCACCACGCGATCGGGGCGCATGAAGTCGGCGATGGCCGCGCCTTCGCGCAGGAACTCCGGATTGGAGGCCACGTCGAAATCCGCCCTGGGATTCTCCTCGCGGAGGATGCGCGCCACGTTGCGCGCGGTGCCGACCGGCACCGTGGATTTGTCCACGATCACCGTGTAGCCCTTGAGCAGCGGCGCGATCTGCCGGGCCGCCGCGTAGACGTAGGACAGGTCGGCATAGCCGTCGCCGTGCCGGTTGGGCGTGCCCACAGCAATGAAGATCAAATCCGCGTCGCCGACCGCCGGTTGAAGCTCCGTGGTGAAAAACAGACGGCGCTTTCGCCTGTTCTCTCCGACCAGCGCCTCGAGACCGGGCTCGTAAATCGGCATGATGCCGCGGTTGAGTTGAGTGATTTTTTCGGCGTCGACGTCAATGCAGGTCACGTCGGCGCCGAACTCGGCGAAGCAGGCGCCGGACACCAGTCCCACGTAACCCGTTCCAATCATGACTACGCGCATGAGATCTCCTTCATTTCATTCCCCGATCTTTCCCCCCTTGAAGGGGAGGGCCAGGGAGAGGGTGACGATTTTGCATTCGCTGTTGCCCCCTCTCCCCAACATTTCATCCCCTCCCCCTTGAGGGGGAGGGCCAGGGAGAGGGTGACGATTTCGCATTCGCTGTTGCCCCCTCTCCCCAACGTTTCATCCCCTCCCCCTTGAGGGGGGAGGGCCAGGGAGAGGGTGATATTGCGATGCTCTTTGCCCCCTCTCCCCTGCTCCCTCCTTCGACAGGCTCAGGACAGGTCTCCCACGAGGGGAGAGGGAATGATCGAGCATCTCCCCCACAACAATTTTCCCCTCCCCCTTGAGGGGGGAGGGCCAGGGAGAGGGTGACGATTTCGCATTCGCTGTTGCCCCCTCTCCCCTTCCCCCTCTCCCCTTCCCCCTCTCCCGCAAGGGGAGAGGGGAACACCGTGACAGTACGGATACTCCTGCACCTTACGCGCCTCCACTTGCCCCCCTCTCCAACGTTTCATCCCCTCCCCCTTGAGGGGGGAGGGCTAGGGAGAGGGTGATGATTTCGCATTCGCTGTTGCCCCCTCTCCCCTTCCCCCTCTCCCGCAAGGGGAGAGGGGATCAATCGTTGAGCCCTTGTCCTTTGCCCCCTCTCCCCAACGTTTCATCCCCTCCCCCTTGAGGGGGGAGGGCCAGGGAGAGGGTGACGATTTCGCATTCGCTGTTGCCCCCTCTCCCCTTCCCCCTCCTTCGACAGGCTCAGGACAGGTCTCCCGCAAGGGGAGAGGGGATGATCGAGCTTCTTCCTCCAACAATTTTCCCACTCTCCCGCAAGGGAAGAGGGGATGATCGAGCATCTCCCCCACAACAATTTTCCCCTCTCCCTCGAGGGGAGAGGGGATTTTAGAGGCGCCAGAGCTGGACGCCGGCAGGCTGTTGGGCGCGCGGCAGCCTGCCCTTGACGTCGACCACGGCGCCCCGGCGATTTTGCAGCAGGCTGGTGATCAACGGCCAGCCTTGATCGATGAATTCCTTGTGGGCGACGGCGAGGATCACGGCGTCCGCCGGCTTCAGCTTCTCGCGCGGGGTCAGCGCGAGGCCGTATTCCCGCCGCGCCTCCGCGACGCTGACCAAGGGATCGTGCACCTGCACGTTCACGGCGTATTCCCGCAGGGCGCGGACGATGTCGATGACGCGCGTGTTGCGCAGATCAGGAACGTTTTCCTTGAACGTCAGGCCGAGCACCGTGACGACACAATCCTTCACCGGCTTGCCGTCGTGGATGAGCAATTTCACCGTCTCCGCGGCCACGTATTCGCCCATGCCGTCGTTGATGCGCCGTCCGGCCAGGATCACCTGCGGGATGTACCCCATGATGGCGGCCTTGTGCGTGAGGTAATACGGATCGACGCCGATGCAATGCCCGCCCACGAGCCCCGGCTCGAACGGCAGGAAATTCCACTTGGTGCCGGCGGCCTCCAGCACCTCGCGGGTGTCGATGCCCATCTTGTGGAAGATGAGCGCCAGCTCGTTCATGAGCGAGATGTTGAGATCGCGCTGCGTGTTCTCGATGACCTTGGCCGCTTCCGCCACCTTGATCGACGCGGCCTTGTACACGCCGGCGGTGACCACCGAGCCGTAAACCGCCGCGACGATCTCGAGCACCTCCGGCGTCTGTCCGGAGACCACCTTGGTGATGGTCTTGAAGGTGTGTTTCCGGTCGCCGGGATTGATGCGCTCCGGCGAGTAGCCCACAAAAAAATCCCTGCCGCATTCAAGTCCTGATTCACGCTCCAGCACCGGCACGCAGTCCTCCTCGGTCGCGCCGGGATAGACGGTGGACTCGTACACCACGATGTCGCCGCGCTTCAACTGCGCGCCCACCGTCTCCGAGGCGTCGAGCACCGGCGCGAGATCAGGGCGCTTGGCCTCGTCCACCGGCGTCGGCACCGCCACGATGTGGAAGTCCGCCGTCTTCAAATCCGCGGGCTTGCTGGTGAAATGTATGTCCGCCCGCCTGAGATCGCGAATGTCAACCTCGCGGGTGTGGTCGACGCCCTTCCTCAACTCCGCCACGCGTTTTGCGTTGATGTCGAAACCCACCACGCGCGCCTGCCTGCCGAACTCGACCGCCACCGGGAGGCCGACGTAGCCGAGGCCGATGACGGAAATTTTGCGTTGATGCTTCATGCCGGCACTCCATAGTAATTGCGATACCATTCCACGAATTTCGCCACGCCCTCTTCTATCGTCGTGCGCGGCCGGTAACCCACCGCATTGGCGAGATCGTCGATGTCGGCGCAGGTCTCCGGCACGTCGCCCGGCTGCATGGGCAGCATGTTCCTGACGGCCTTCCTGCCCAGGCAGTTTTCCAGCACTTCGATGTAGCGCAGCAAATCCACCGGCCGGTTGTTGCCGATATTGTACAAACGATAGGGCGCGCGGCTGGTGCCCGGGTCGGGCCGGTCCCCCGACCATTCCGGGTCCGGCGTCGCGATCTTGTCCAGCGCGCGGATGACGCCTTCCACGATGTCCTCGATGTAGGTGAAGTCGCGCTTGTGACGGCCGCGATTGAACACGTCGATGGGCCGGCCCTCCAGGATGTTGCGCGTGAACATGAACAGCGACATGTCGGGCCTGCCCCATGGACCGTACACGGTGAAGAAGCGCAGGCCGGTCACCGGCAGTTGATACAGATGGCTGTAGGCGTGCGCCATCAGTTCGTTGGATTTCTTCGTCGCCGCGTACAGCGATACCGGATGATCCACATTGTCGTGCACGGAAAACGGCATGCGCGTGTTGGCGCCGTACACCGAGCTGGACGAGGCGAAGACAAGGTGCTCGACGCCGTTGTGGCGGCTACCCTCGAGCATATTGAGAAAGCCGGTGATGTTGGCGTCAATGTAGGCGTAAGGATTGACGAGCGAGTAGCGCACGCCGGCCTGCGCGGCGAGATGCATCACCCGCTGCGGCCTGGCGTTGGCGAAAAGTGAGGCCATCGCCTGCCGGTCGGCGATGTCCAGCTTGTGAAAGACAAAGTTGGGCCGGGAAGAAAAACGCGCCAGCCGCGCCTCCTTCAGGCGCACGTCGTAATAGGCGTTGAGATTGTCGACGCCGATGACCTCGTCGCCGCGCTCCAGCAGCCGCTCGCACAGGCGCGCGCCGATGAAGCCGGCGGCGCCGGTTACCAGGATTTTCATTGTGGATCAGGGATTATTGTCGGGGTGGCGATTTTATCAGAACCCCGCTTAAATCCCCCCTCGCCCCCCTTTGTCAAAGGGGGGGATGCCTGTCCCGCCCCCTCTTCGCCAAAGGGGAAACGCCTGTCCCTGCGCGCCATCGTCGGGGAGAGACCTCATCGTCCGCCCCTTTTGTCAAAGGGGGGAATGCATGTCCCGCCCCCCTCTTCGCCGAAGGGGAAACGCCTGTCCCTGCGCGCCATCGTCGGGGAGAGACATCATCGTCCGCCCCCTGTGTCAAAGGGGGGAATGCATGTCCCGCCCCCTCTTCGCCGATGGGGTAATGCCTGTCCCTGCGCGCCATCGTCGGGAGAGACCTCATCGTCCGCCCCCTTTGTCAAAGGGGGGAATGCATGTCCCGCCTCCCTCTTCGCCGAAGGGGAAACGCCAGTCCCGGTCCGCCCCCTTTGTCAAAGGGGGCGCGAACGCCGCGCCCGGCGCGGCCGAGCGGGGGATTTCTGGCGCCGTCCGCTCTTTGAAACCCCTCGCGGTACCATTGAAGCGGCTTTCATTTGTCGATGCCGTCCATGCAGAGATATTTGATCTGCAAGTACTCCTCGATGCCGTATTTGGAGCCTTCGCGCCCGAAGCCGGAGAGTTTCATGCCGCCGAACGGCGCCACCTCGTTGGAGAATATCGCGGCGTTGATCCCCACCATGCCGTATTCCAGTCTGTCGGCCACGCGCCACACCCGCCCGATGTCGCGCGTGAACACGTATGACGCGAGGCCGTACTCCGTGTCGTTGGCCATCGCCACCGCCTCGTCCTCGGTGTTGAAACGAAACACCGGCGCCACCGGCCCGAAGGTCTCCTCGCGCGCGATGCGCATTTGCGGCGTGACGCCGGTGAGCACGGTCGGCTCGAAGAAGGTGCCGCCGAGCGCGTGCCGTTTGCCGCCGATCAGCACCTTCGCGCCCCGCTCCACCGCGTCGCGGACGTGATTCTCGACCTTGGCCAGCGCCTGTGCGTCGATGAGCGGCCCCTGGGTCACGCCCGCCTCCATGCCGTTGCCCACCTTCAATCTGCCGGCCGCCTCCGTCAGCCGGGCGACAAAGCGATCATGAATCCCCGCCTGCACCAGCAGCCGGTTCGCGCACACGCAGGTCTGGCCGGAGTTGCGGTACTTCGACGCCACCGCCCCCGCCACGGCGGCGTCGAGATCGGCGTCGTCGAAGACGATGAACGGCGCATTGCCGCCCAGCTCCAGCGACAGCTTTTTCACCGTCGGCGCGCATTGCCGCATCAGCAGCCGGCCCACCTCGGTCGAGCCGGTGAAGGAGAGCTTGCGCACAACGGGACTGGCCGTCAGCACGCCGCCGATCACCTCCGGTTTGCCGGTGACGACGTTGAACACGCCCGCCGGAATGCCCGCCTCCTGCGCCAGCGCCGCCAGCGCCAGCGCCGAGAGCGGCGTCTGCTCCGCGGGCTTCACCACCATCGTGCAACCCGCCGCCAGCGCCGCGCCGGCCTTGCGCGTGATCATCGCCGAGGGGAAGTTCCACGGCGTGATGGCGGCGCACACGCCGATCGGCTCCTTGGTCACGACGATGCGGCGCCCGGCGATGTTGGCCGGGATGACGTCGCCGTAGACGCGCTTGCCCTCCTCGGCGAACCATTCGAGGAACGAGGCGGCGTAGGCGATTTCGCCGCGAGCCTCCGCAAGCGGCTTGCCCTGCTCGGAGGTCATGATGACCGCCAGCTCCTCCTGGTTCGCCATCATCAGATCGAACCAGCGGCGCAGCAGCGCGGCGCGCTCCCGGGCCGTCTTCGCGCGCCAGGCGGGATAGGCGTCATTCGCGGCCTTGATCGCGCCTGCCACGTCCGCCGCGGTCATGGCCGGCACCCGCCCCAGCACCTCGCCCGTCGCCGGGTTTTGCACCGGAAACACGCAACCGTCGCTGGACGCCACCCAGACGCCGTTGACGTGGCAGTGTTCCCGCCAAAGTTGATTCTTACTCATAATAAACAACGGATCGATATAATTGAACGTGGAATTATATGGCAAATGCAAATGCGTGCCGACAGTTCCACGACGTCCATTCGAAGAAAGGCTCGACCCAGGCCATGGCAGCGCGACGACGCTGGCTCCACCGCGTCATGACAACCCTGCTCACCCTCGTACTGTGCTACGCGGCGCTGATCGGCGCGCTGTACGCGATGCAGGAGTCGCTGCTGTTTTATCCCGAGAAACTGCCGCGGGATTACCGGTTCAACATACCCGGCGCCGTCGAGGTCAAAATACCCGTGGACGGCGCCGAATTGTCCGCGCTGCACCTGCGGCTGCCGAACCCCAGGGGCCTCGTGTTCTTTCTGCACGGCAACGCCGGCAGCCTGCGCCTCTGGTTCTCGAATTCGGAATTCTACCGCCGCGCGAATTATGATTTGTTCATGATCGACTACCGCGGCTTCGGCAAGAGCACGGGATCGATCGAGAGCGAGGCGCAACTTGAGGCGGACGTGAGAAAGGCCTGGGATTTCGTCGCGCCAGGATACGCCGGCGGGAAAATCATCATCTACGGCCGTTCGGTCGGCACCGGGCTGGCCGTCCGTCTGGCCGGTGAAGTGGATGCGTCACTGCTGGTTCTCGTTTCGCCCTACACCAGCGTGCTTGACCTGACGCGCCGCTATTATCCTTTCGTGCCCGGACTGCTGCTGAAATATCCGCTGCGATCTGATCTATTGCTGCCGCGGATCAGAATGCCGGTGCTGCTCATCCACGGCACGCGTGACGAGGTGATCCCCTACTCGCACAGCGTGGCATTGAAGGCGCTGGCGCCGGGCGCGGAGCTGGTCCCCATCGAGGGCGCCCATCACAACGACATCCACGAGTTCCCGGCCTATCTCGATCTGCTTGCCGATCGCCTGCAACGATTGTAGCTTGTGACGGCCGTCGCGCCTCTCCGGAATGAATAATGGCCACCTACGACTACCCGCTGCTGATTAAACAGCTCTGGCACACGCCGCTCGCCTGCGCCCCGGATCAGGAGATCGTTTATCGCGGCAGCCTGCGTTACACCTACCGCGATCTGCGCCGGCGTGTCAGCCGTCTCGCCAGCAGCCTGCACCGAAGCGGCGTTCGCGCCGGCGACACGGTGGCGGTGATGGACTGGGACAGCCACCGGTATCTCGAATGCTATTTCGCCGTGCCCATGATGGGCGCCGTGTTGATGACGGTGAACACGCGCCTCACGCCGGCGCAGATCCTGTACACGCTGAACCACGCCCGCGCGGATATCCTGCTGGTGCACGCCGATTTCGCGCCACTGGTCGCGGAATTGCGCGCCCGGCTGAACACCGTCAAAAAATGCATTTTGATAGGCGACGGACTGCCGGCGCCAGCCGCCGGCATTTCATTCGCGGGCGAATACGAGGAGTGGCTCGCGCTAGGCGATGCGGATTACGATTTTCCGGATTTCGACGAGAACACCCGCGCCACTACGTTCTACACCACGGCCACGACCGGCGATCCCAAGGGCGTTTATTACAGTCACCGGCAATTGGTGCTGCACACGCTGGCCACGGCGGCGGGGCTGTCCTCGGCGCCGGCGGGGCAGCGCTTTCACCGCGGCGACGTCTACATGCCGCTGACGCCGATGTTCCATGTGCACGCCTGGGGCGTGCCCTATGTGGCGACGATGTTCGGCGTGAAACAGGTCTATCCCGGCCGCTATGCGCCGGACACATTGCTGCGCCTGATCCACGATGAGAAAGTCACGTTCTCGCACTGCGTGCCTTCGCTGTTGCGCATGGTCCTGAGCGCCGCGAAGGCGCAGGGGGCTTCGCTCAAGGGCTGGAAGGTGGTCATCGGCGGTTCCGCGCTGCCGCCGGCGCTGGCGCAGACGGCGCTTGATCTCGGCGTTGACATCTTCGCCGGCTATGGCCTGTCCGAAACCGCGCCGGTGCTGACGCTGGCGCAGTTGCGTCCCGAACATGCGGACGCGGATGCGCAAACGCGGCTCGCCACGCTGTGCTGCGCCGGCGCGCCCATCCCGCTGGTCGATTTGCAAATCGTTGATGAAAACATGAATACACTGCCGAACGATGGCCAAAGCGCCGGCGAGATCGCCGTGCGCGCGCCGTGGCTGACGCGGGGCTATCTGCATGATGAAGTTGCCTCCGAGCAACTGTGGCGCGGCGGTTGCCTGCACACGCAGGACATCGGCGCCATTGACGGGCAGGGCTACCTGCACATCCGCGACCGGCTCAAGGACGTCATCAAGGTGGCGGGCGAATGGGTGTCGTCACTGGAACTGGAGCACGCCATCGGGCAGCTGCCGGGTGTCACCGAGGTCGCGGTCATCGGCGTGCCGGACCCGCGCTGGGGCGAGCGGCCGCTGGCCCTGATCGTGCGCGCCGCGCCGCAGGCGACGGATGAAGCCGCCATCCTCGCCAAGCTGCGTGAGTCATGCGATCAAGGCGCGATCAGCAAGCACGCCGTGCTGACCAGGATTCAATTCGTCGACGCCATCGCCAGGACCGGCGTCGGCAAAATCGACAAGAAGGCCCTGCGCCGCCAATTTATCTGATACATCGCAGAACGCACTACCCACCGCCGCGGAGAAACATCCAGCAAGCGCGTGGGTCCACAATGGATATCGGCGATTCCGCAGCCACACTCAGGAGGTCCTGATCCCCCGTCACCAGCAGATCGGCTTCGCCTGCGATTGCCGATGCCAGAACCCAACGATCATCAGGGTCCCGTATCGGAACGGATGAGGGCGCCCCGGGCTTCGGGATTACGGTCTCAGCACGGAGTCCGGCTTCGACGGCAGCCACCAGTCCGGCAGGTGCCTTGAAGCGCTCACGAAGAATGCGGCGCAGCTCATGCAGATTCACCTCGCCGGTGAGCAGTTCGTGCTCCGCAAGAATGAACCGGACCAGATCGCTGCAGATGCCACGGGCCGTGTATGCGCTGACCAGGACATTCGTATCGAGGTATATCCTCACGACACAATGCGGAACACATCCTCGTCGGTCAGGATGCCCTGCGCCTCCGCCAGGGGCAGGAGCGCCCGGCGAGATTCCTCAAAGCGCATCAACGCAATCTGGCGGCGCACCGCGTCACGCACGATGTCACTGCGGCTCCGGCCCAGCCGTCGGCTCAGACGGGCCAGCTCGCGCTGAATCTTGCGATCAAGACGGACGGTGACGGTCGATGCTTTCATGTATGACAACGTAACACGGGCTCGGATAATGCGCAATCCAGGCTGGCGACTCGCCGGCGGCATCGCCAGGACCGGCGTCGGCAAAATCGACAAAAAGGCCCTGCGCCGCCAATATACCCAAAGTCCAGGCTAACCGATGCGCGGGGACTTCCCGCGCGTCCGTGTTGAGCGTATGGTTTGACCCTGTTGCTTAACGCCATTCGCCACGCGCGTGCGTCCTCTCATGCGACGCGCCGGCCATCAACGTTGGGTTGGCTGGCGATTCTATCGCCCGGCCTCGGCATCCATGCCGGCGCTTGCGCGCGCAGCCACAGCCCTGCCGAACACGATGAGCTCGTCGATCGGCAGCGGCCTGCCGATGAGATAGCCCTGCATTTCGTCGCAGCCGGCATCGGCGAGAAAGCGCGCCTGCGCCTCGGTCTCGACGCCCTCCGCCACGCTGCGCATGCCGAGCGAGCGGGCGAGCGCGATGACGGCGCGGACGAGCTCCGCACTCTTTGCGTCCTCCAGCATGGCGGAGACGAACGAGCGGTCGATTTTCACCGACTGCGCGGGAAGCCGGGCGAGGTAGGCGAGCGAGGAATACCCCGTGCCGAAATCGTCGATGGCGAGCGAGAAGCCGAGCGCGCAAAGCGCCTCGAGCCTAGCAAGCGTCGCCTCCCCGTCCTGCATGGCGACCGACTCCGTGATCTCCAGCTCGATCGCGCGCGGACCGGGATCGTCTCCTGCGGCGCGCGCGGCGGATGTCGCGAAATCGGGCGCACGCAGCTGGATAGCGGAAACGTTGACCGCAAGGCGTATTCCGGCGATGCCGGCCTCGGCCAGGCGGCGCGCGTCGGCAGCGGCCTGGCCGAGCGCCCAGGCGCCCGCCTCGACGATGAGGCTGGTTTCTTCCATGAGCGGGATGAACTGGACCGGCGGGACGAGGCCGAGCGCGGGGCTTTGCCAACGCATCAGCGCCTCCGCGCCCGCGAGGGCGCGCGTGCGCACCTGCACCTTGGGCTGGTAATGCAGGCGCAGTTCCCGGTTCTCGACCGCGCGCCGCAGGCGCGCCTCGAGCGCGAAGCGCTCGCGCACGGCCCTGTCGCCCTCCGGGTCGTGCAGCCGGTAGGACTCGCCGCGCTTTTTCGCCTCGCCGAGCGCGATCTCCGCGCTCTGATAGAGCGCCTCCGCGTCGGCCCCGTTCTGCGGGTAGGTGGCGATGCCGGCGCGCACCGCAAGCTGCGCGGTCTCGGCGCCCAAGGCGAACGGTTCGCGGAAGCACTCCGTGGCGACCCGCTCGAAGGCGCGCACGGCGCCTGCCTCGCCCTCGATCCGGGGCACGATGAGCGCGAACCGGTCGGCATCGATTCTCGAGAGCAGCGAGGAGTCGTGCGCGCGCTCCAGGCGCGCGCCGATCTGTCTCAATACCTCATCTCCGGCGTGCCGGCCGAGCGCGGCATTGACGTTCCGGAACCCCATGACGTCGAGAACGAGCAGGCCGAGCTTGCCCTGCGCCCGCGCCGTCCCGGCGATATGCTGCGTGAGACGGTCCTGGAACAGCGTACGGTTGGCGAGCCGCGTCAGCGTGTTGTGGTAGACGAGGTAGTTGAGCCGCTCTTCCTTGTCGAGGTGATCGAGCGCGAAGGCGATGTCGCCTGCCACTTCCTCCAGAAGCGCGATCTCCTCGCGGTCAAAGACGCGGCGGTCGGACGCGTGCAGGGCAAGCACTCCGCGCGCTTCGCCGGCGACGACGAGTGGGAGCATCGTAAACGCACGCACGCCGGCCCGAAGCAACTCCGCGCGGAACGACAGGTCCGGCGTCGTGGCCACATCGGAAACGACGGCCGGGCGGCCGGTGAGCACCGCGCGCGCAACGGGGCCCATCAGTCCCAATTCTGGACGCAGCGATAGGCCGCCTGCGGCCTTCTCCAGAGTGCCGTACGCCGCGCCGGCCGAAGCGACCGGCTCGATCAGCGTCCGCTCACGGTCCACGAGGCCGATCCAGGCCAGGGGATAGCCGCCGGACGCCACCGCGATCCGGCAAGCCTCCTCGCACAGCGTCCTGCGGTCGCGGGTGCGAACGATGAGGGCATTGATGCCGCTCAGAACCGCCTGGACACGGGCGAGGCGCGCAACCCGCCCCTCGGCACGGTTGGCCGCGCGGGTGAGAAACCACAGGAGCACCACGATGACGATCAGGCCGGTGACGGTGTGGATGCCGATGCCGAACGCGGTTCCATACCAGCCCAGGCGCTCGCCCTCCAGGCGAAGCAGCGCCAGCGCCGGAAGTGTGGCGAAAGTGGAAAGAGCAAGGCGCCGGGCGAGGCGTGCGCTGTTCGTGTCGGCTGCGAATTCCCTCATCCAGCCGCGTCCTGGGCGCGCTGCGAGCAGTCCAAGCGCAAGAACAAGCAGGGCCAAACCCGTGTTGAGTGACATGGCCGAAAAGGCGCGCACGCGGTAAAGCGACTGCACGTCGAGCAGGTAGCCCATGAGCGCGACGAGCGCCGTCGCCCCGACGACCGCCGCGAAAGTCTGACCTGTGCGCACCGCGAGATCCGAGCCGATCCCGAGCAGGACCAGCGCGGCGCCGCCCAGCGCCAGAGCGGCTGCGTTCCCGGGCGACATGCGGCCGGGATCCGTCGTCTGGATCGCCCCCGCCGCCTCGCGAAACAGGAGCTGGTCAATGCCGGCGTTCCAACCAAAGAGATCTTGCGCGAGCGTGATCGCGCCGACGACGGCGATGCACCCGGCGAGTGCGAATGCGCCCGCGCGCATATAAGCGGACGGAGGCGCGTGGAGGAGCAGAAGGGCAGCGCCGGCAACGATGAGGCAGGCGGCGGCATTGGCCTTCATCGTCGCCAGACGGGGAAGGACACTCGCGAGCAGCGGCAGATCGAACGCCCAGCCCGCCAGCGCGAACAGGCCGATCGCAATGGTCGCGGCGCCCGCCAGGCGTGAACCTGCAACGAACTGGCGTTCAACCGGAGATATGGCGGCGGTCATAGGCTCGTTCTCTGGACGGCGCATGGCAGACAGCCTCGCTCGCGCGACCTGCCATCCACCGAAGAAGCAGCAGCGCGATGTATAGAACCCCTCCTTCAGCAGCGAACGTACAGCTATGCGGCGCGGTGTTTTGCGCCGCGTCCGCATGAGCGTTGTGCTATGCCCCGACCTGAACGTGGTGCTCCGTTGCGCGAGCCTGTCGGGTCAAAGTACACCCGATAAGCCGGGGCCACAATCGATCCACAATTCGAACCCCCCACCGGTTTGGTGTCGCCGGGATTCCCTGCTTCCATACACGCTATCCTGACAAATTAGAGGGTGGCGTCCCCTTTATTCCGATCATGCAATCGCCACTAACCTGGTTTTTCGTCAACCTTACATGTGGTGGATGATGGCGTCGCCGAAGCCGGAGCAGCTGACCAGTTTCGTGCCGGGCAGCAGGCGCTGGACGTCCTGCTCCACCTCGTGCGCCGATTTGTGCTCATGCCCGGCGGCCAGCGGCTTGATGGCGCTGGCGCGCACCTTGGCGAGATCGTAGGTCAGCGTCTTGGCGGCGATGGCGCCGGCCACGCCCTTCAAGATGAGATCGGCGGCCTCGCGCCAGCCCATGTGCCGCAGCATCATCTCCGCCGACAGGATGATGGAGCCGGGATTGACGCGGTTCTTGCCGGCGTACTTGGGCGCCGAGCCGTGCGTGGCCTCGAACACCGCGACACCATCGCCGATGTTGCCGCCGGGCGCGATGCCGAGCCCGCCGACCTGGGCCGCCAGCGCGTCGGAGATGTAGTCGCCGTTCAGGTTCAGCGTGGCGATGATGTGGAAGTCCTCCGGCTTCAGCAGAATCTGTTGCAGGAAGTTGTCGGCGATCACGTCCTTGATCAAAAGGTCATGGCCGTTGCGTGGATTTTTCACCGTGCACCACGGCCCGTCGCCGATCACGGCGGCGCCGAATTCCCGGCGCGCGACCTCGTAGCCCCAGTTGCGGAAGGCGCCCTCGGTGTACTTCATGATGTTGCCCTTGTGCACCAGCGTCACCGAGCGGCTGTTGTTTTCGAGCGCGTAGCGGATGGCCTTGCGCACCAGGCGTTCGGTGCCCTGCCGTGAGACGTGCTTGATGCCGATGCCGCAGTCCTCCGTGAACGGCATGCTTTTCACGCCCATCTCCCTCGTCAGGAATTCGATCATCTTTTTGGCGCCGTCGGAATTGGCCGGCCACTCGATGCCGGTGTAGACGTCCTCGGTGGCCTCGCGGAAGATGATCATGTCGGTGGCCCCGGAGTCCTTCATCGGCGTCTCGGTGCCGGGGAAGTAGCGGATGGGGCGCACGATGGCGTAGAGATCGAGCCGCTGGCGGATGGCGACGTTAAGCGATCGCATGCCCGCCGCGACCGGCGTGGTCAGCGGCCCCTTGATGCCGACGACGAAGTTGCGCAGGGCGTCCAGCGTCTCCTCCGGCAGGTTGTGCTCCTCGCCGTAGAGTTTTTGCGCCTTCTCGCCGGCGTAGACCTCCATCCAGGCGATCTGGCGCCTGCCGCCGTAGGCCTTGCGCACCGCCACGTCGACCACCCGCCGCATCACCGGGGTGACGTCGATGCCGATGCCGTCGCCCTCGATGAACGGCACGATGGGATTGTCCGGGACCGTCAGGCTGAAGTCGCCGTTGATCCGGATGGCTTTGCCCTCGGCGGGGATTTCGATCTTGTCGTAAGTGGATGGTGTCATGACCGGTTATTTTCAATTCGCAGTCTCATTGCATGAATCTTCGCTTGCAAGACCCGCCTGCCCGCGGAATCCCCCCTTTTCCGCGCCTTCACAAACCGCGGCGTTTCAGGTTTTCCCGGAAGTGAAATGGTTCCGGAGATGCAGCAGCAGTCCCGCCGTCGCCAGCAACACGCCGGTCTTCATGATCCGCTTCGAAATCCACGCCGGCAGAAGAATATCGGGCGTGTGATGGTTGCCCGTCATGTTGATGACCAGAAGATGCAACGGGCACCTGAATCCGGAAAGCGCGAGGGCCATTGCCTCCAGCACCACGACAAGGAGGCACAATTGCACGAGCCGCCCCCGCTTTCTCGAGAAACCGGCACAGATGAGGTAGCCGATACAGGCGAAGATGACGATCGTGATGACCGTATGAAGCAACTGCACGGCGAACAACGCGGTCATGGGCCGGGCTTGCGTAATGCAGAGATCCGCTTCAGGGGGCGGTTGTCTTCTTTTCCATCCGCCCGATGGCCAGATGGATTTCGTCGAGCTTCCGCTGCAGGGCGTCCGTGGCCGCGCCGTTTTTGTAGGTCATGAGGATGAGCTTCACCGACACCAGGAAGATGCCCGCCTCCAGCAGCAGATCATGGGTGAATCCCTTGATGAACAGCGCCACGATGAAAAGCGCCAGGGTGACGACGATCACCAGCCACGACCCGACGTCGAAGTGCTTTTGGATGACTTTCATATGCCGCCCCCTTCGTTCGCCGCCCGCCGCGGGCCGCCATCCATCATCGGCGAGGCGGCGCGGCATCGCAATTCACGGCAAACACGACAAACAAAAACCCGTCCGGCCGCGCGGCCGGACGGGTTCCCGGGGCGAACCGCCCCGGTCAATGGCCCGCGGCGCGCTTGTCGTGATGGAACTGCTCCTCCTCCGTGGAGCCGTTCAGCGCGGTGAGCGAGGAATGCTCGCCGGAGATGACCTGCGTCACCTCGTCGAAGTAGCTGGTGCCGACCTCGCGCTGGTGCTTGACCGCGGTGAAGCCCAGCTTCTGCGCCGCGAATTCGAGCTCCTGCAATTCCACGAACGCCGTCATGTGGTTGTGGGCGTAGCCGTGCGCCAGCATGAACATGCTGTAGTTCAGCGCATGGAAGCCGGCCAGCGTGATGAACTGGAACTTGTAGCCCATCGCGCCCAGCTCCTTCTGGAACTTGGCGATGGTGGCGTCGTCCAGGTTCTTCATCCAGTTGAAGGACGGCGAACAGTTGTAGGCGAACATCATGTCGGGACGCACCTTGCGCACGCCCTCCGCGAACTTCTTGGCGAACTCCAGGTTCGGCGTGCCGGTCTCGCACCAGATGAGGTCGGCGTACGGCGCATAGGCCTGGCCGCGGGCGATGGCCTGCTCCAGCCCCTTGCGGGTCTCGAAGAATCCCTCGTGGGTGCGCTTGCCGGTCATGAACTGCTTGTCGCGCTCGTCGTAGTCGGCGGTGAGCAGTCCGGCGGACTCGGCGTCGGTGCGGGCCACCAGGATCGTCGGCACGCCCATGATGTCGGCGGCCAGCCGCGCGGCAATGAGCTTCTGGATCGCCTCCTCGGTCGGCACCAGCACCTTGCCGCCCATGTGGCCGCACTTCTTCGCGGCGGCCAGCTGATCCTCGAAGTGCACGCCGGCGGCGCCGGCCTCGATCATGTGCTTCATGAGTTCGAAGGCGTTCAGCACGCCGCCGAAGCCGGCCTCGGCGTCGGCGACGATGGGCGCCAGCCAGTCGATGCTGTCGTCGCCCTCGGAGTGATAGATCTGATCGGCGCGCAGCAGGGCGTTGTTGATCTTGCGCACGACGGTGGGCACGGAGTCCACCGGATACAGCGACTGGTCGGGATACATCTCGAAGGCGCTGTTGGCGTCGGCGGCGACCTGCCAGCCGGACAGATAAATGGCCTTGAGTCCGGCCTTGACCTGCTGCATGGCCTGGTTGCCGGTCATGGCGCCGAGCGCGTTGACGAACGGCTCGGTGTTCATCAGCCGCCACAATTTCTCCGCGCCGCGCTTGGCCAGGGTGTATTCAATCTCCACCGAGCCGCGCAGGCGCGCCACGTCGGCGGCGCTGTAGCCGCGCTTCACGCTCTTCCAGCGCGGGTTGTCTCGCCATTCCCGCTCCAACTGCCGGGCCTGTTCCTGCTGCCTGATGCTGATAGACATGACTTCTCTCCTCCTGGACTGAATTGTAATTTAAGCCAATAAGCCGTACGCCTCAAGCGTGAGGAAATTCGGCAGTTTTTTCCCGGACACCATCCTGTCCAGAAGCTCCGCTGCTTCTTTGTATTTCCGCACGTGGTACATGTCGCCCAGCTGACTGCGGATGCTCTGCAGCTCCTCCGCCATCAATTCCCTGAACATCTCGACCGTGATGCGCCGCCCGTCCTCCAGCACGCCGCGGGGATGGCGGATCCACTGCCAAATCTGGGCCCGCGAGATTTCGGCCGTGGCGGCGTCCTCCATCAGGTTGGCGATGGGCACCGCGCCGCGCCCGCTCAGCCACGATTCGGTGTAGTGCAGCGCCGAGCTGATGTTGTGCAGCAAGCCGCGGATGGTGATCACGCCCTCCGGAATCCTGAGCAGGTCCGCGGCCGTGACGTTCACGTCGGCGCGCAGATTATCAATCTGGTTGGCGCCGGGCATGTGCCTGTCGAACACTTCCCTGGCGATCGGCACCAGCAGCGGGTGCGCCACCCAGGTGCCGTCGTGGCCGTCGCGGACCTCGCGCTCCTTGTCCGCGCGCACCTTGTTCAACGCCGATTCGTTGGCGATGCGGTCGTCCTTGATGGGGATGTGCGCCGCCATGCCGCCCATGGCGTGGATGCCGCGCCGGTGGCAGGTCTGGATGAGCAGCAGCGAGTAGGAGCGCAGGAAGTGCTGCGTCATGGTGAGTTCGGATCGATCCGGCAGCACGTAATCGGGATGATTGCGCAGGCACTTGATGAAACTGAAGATGTAGTCCCAGCGGCCGCAGTTGAGCCCGGCGGTGTGATCGCGCAGCTCGTAGAGGAATTCGTGCATCTCGAAGGCGGCGGTAAGCGTCTCGATGAGCGCGGTGGCGCGGATCGTGCCGCGCAGGATGCCGAGATAATCCTGCGCGAAGTTGAAGACCTCGTTCCACAGCCGCGCCTCGCGGTGGCTCTCCATCTTCGGCAGGTAGAAATACGGGCCGCTGCCCTTGTTGATAAGTTTGCGCGCGTTGTGGAAAAAATACAGCCCGAAATCGAACAGGCCGCCGGGGATCGGCTCGCCGTCGAACAGCACGTGCTTCTCGTGCAGATGCCAGCCGCGCGGGCGCACCATCAGCGTCGCGGTTTTTTCGTTGAGCCGGTATTCCCTGCCGTCGGGCGAAATGTAACTGATGGTGCCGTCCACCGCGTCGCGCAGATTGACCTGGCCGTCCATCATCTGCTCCCACGTGGGGCTTGAGGAATCCTCGAAATCGGCCATGAAGGTGCTGGCGCCGGAATTGAGCGCGTTGATGATCATCTTGCGATCCACCGGCCCGGTGATCTCGACGCGGCGATCCAGGAGATCGGCCGGGATCGGGGCGACCTTCCAGTCGCCCTCGCGGACGTGCCTGGTCTGCGGCAGAAAATCAGGCAGGCCGCCGGCGTCGAAATATTCCTGGCGGCGCACGCGGATGGCCAGCAATTCGCGGGCGCGCGGCGCAAACTGGTGCACCAACTCCTCGATAAAGGCGAGCGCCTCGGGCGTCAAAATCTCGGCATAACGGCGGGTGATGGGGCCGGTCACCACCAGGCCCTTCGAGAAGGAAGGCTGTAACATGGCGCTCATGGTCAATTTGCCACAGTTAGCTTTAGATCAACGCCTTGCATGTGGGTTTAAGCAGACTGTTACACTACGTTGCATTGCATCATTTGACAATCTAATTTTTTCAATATTTAGTATTATCATTGTTAATACTTATGATACCCCTATTTCGTGGCCGCAAACAGCAAGCGCGTTTACTACAAGCAGGACCGGCTGAAACAGCTGCGCGCTTTTTGCCACAGCGCCGCCACCGGCCGCATCTCCAAGGCGGCCGAGCGCATGTTCTTAAGCCAGCCCTCGGTTTCGCTGCTGGTGCGCGCGCTGGAGAAGGAGCTCGGCACCCTGCTCTTCGATCGCCATGGGCCCCGCATCCACCTGACGCCCGCCGGCCGCCGGCTCTACGCGCTGGCGGCGCCGCTGATTGAGAACCTGGAGAACCTGCCGGCCCTTTTCATCGAGAGCTTCAAGCGGGTCGTCGGCGGCGACTTGCACATCGCCGCCGGCGAAACGGCGGCGCTGCATCTCCTGCCGGACGTGATCCGGGAATTCAGCCGGCGCCATCCCGGCGTGCGCTTCCATCTGCACGACGCCGGCGCGCAGGAGGGCCTGGCGCTGGTCCTCGCCAACGAGGCCGAATTGATGGTGGGTACGTTGCTGGATGTTCCCGAGAACGTCATCCACCGCCCGCTGACCGCCTGCGCACAGGTGCTCATCACGCCGCCCGGCCACCCGCTTGCCGGCGGCAAAGAACCGGCGCCGGCCGATATCGCCGCGTTCGGCCTGATTCTGCCGCCTCGCGATTCCTGCGGCGCAAGATTGGTGAATCGCGTCTTCGAGCAGCTTGAAATCCATTGTCCGATCACGCTCGAGGCGGACGGCTGGGAGGTCATCAAGCGGCTGGTCGCGCGTGGCGTGGGAATCTCCATCTGCCCCGCCATGTGCCTGAGCGGAGGCGAAAATCTGGCCGCCATCCCGCTCACGCGCCATTTTCCCAGGCGCAGCTACGGCATCGTCACCCGCAAGGCCGGCAATCCCAGTCCCGCCGCCGGACGCTTCATCGAACTGCTCGTGGAAATGTCGGGCGCGGGAAAACCGCCCGTCGGCGCCGCGGCGGCCGGCGATCCATGAAATCCTCCGGCCACGAGTTATAATCAGGGTAACCGGACATCGGATTCGACCCACCGACCCAGAAACATGAGTGACAAAACCCGCACTGAACGCGACGAGGGCCTGGCCCTGGCGGAGGCGCGGCCCAAACTCAAGCGCCCGCCGCTCTATCACGTCATCCTCATCAACGACGACTACACGCCGATGGAATTCGTGGTGCAGATCCTGGAGCTGTTCTTCAACAAGGACCGGCCGACCGCGACGCGCATCATGCTGGAGGTGCACACGCGCGGCCGCGGCATTTGCGGGGCCTACACCCATGAAATCGCCGAGACCAAGGTGGCGCAGGTCAACGCCTATTCCCGGCAGAACCAGCATCCCCTGTTGTGCACCCTCGAGCCTGCTTGAGCCGGGACGACGACCATGTTGAGCAAGGAACTTGAAACCACGCTGAACCTGGCGTTCAAGCACGCCCGCGAACAGCGGCACGAATTCATCACCGTCGAGCACCTGTTGCTGGCGCTGCTGGACAACGCCGCCGCCGCCCGCGTGCTCAAGGCCTGCGGCGCCAACCTGAACCAGCTGCGCAACGAGATCAGCGCCTTTCTGCGCGAGAATTCGCCGCTGCTGCCGGCGCGGGACGACCTGCGCGACACGCAGCCCACGCTCGGCTTCCAGCGCGTGCTCCAGCGCGCCGTGTTTCACGTGCAGTCCTCCGGCAAGAAGGAGGTCACCGGCGCCCACGTGCTGGTCGCCATCTTCAGCGAGCGCGAGTCGCAGGCCGTCTACCTGCTGGGCCGCCAGAATATCGCGCGGCTGGACGTGGTCAATTACATTTCCCACGGCATCTCCAAGGTCTCCGAGGATGGCAGCCAGGAGTCCGGCGCGGGCGACGAGGACGCCGACACCGCGGAGCCGGGCAAAAATGCGCTGGAGCAGTTCTCGCTCAACTTGAACGAGCAGGCGCGCAGGGGCAAGATCGATCCGCTGATCGGCCGCCAGCATGAGATCGAGCGCACCATCCAGGTGCTCTGCCGCCGCCGCAAGAACAACCCGCTGTTCGTCGGCGAGGCCGGCGTCGGCAAGACCGCCATCGCCGAGGGGCTGGCCAAGAAGATCGTGGACGGCGAGGTCCCGGAGGTGCTCAAGCACAGCACCATCTACGCGCTGGACATGGGCGCATTGCTGGCCGGAACCAAGTACCGCGGCGATTTCGAGAAGCGTTTCAAGAACGTGCTGAACCAGCTCGGCAAGGACCCCGGCGCCATCCTGTTCATCGACGAGATCCACACCATCATCGGCGCCGGCGCGGCCTCCGGCGGCGTCATGGACGCGTCCAATCTGATCAAGCCGGTGCTGATGTCCGGCGATCTCAAGTGCATCGGCTCCACGACCTACCAGGAGTACCGCGGCATCTTCGAGAAGGATCGCGCGCTGTCGCGCCGCTTCCAGAAGATCGACATCAGCGAGCCGTCGGTCGAGGACAGCGTGAAGATATTGCAGGGCCTGCGCACGCGCTTCGAGGAGCACCACCAGGTCAAGTACACCCAGCAGGCGCTGCGCGCCGCGGTGGAGCTGACGCAGCGCTACATCACCGACCGGCACCTGCCGGACAAGGCCATTGACGTCATCGACGAGGCCGGCGCGGCGCAGCACCTGCTGCCGCCCTCCCGGCGCAAGAAGACCATCACCGTGCACGAGGTCGAGCAGATTGTCGCCAAAATGGCGCGCGTGCCGCCGAAGACCGTGTCCACCAGCGACAAGGACGTGCTTAAGAACATCGAGCGCGATCTGAAGCTCGTGGTCTTCGGCCAGGACGAGGCCATCGAAAAACTCGCCGCCTCCATCAAGATGGCGCGCTCGGGCCTGGGCGATCAGCGCCGGCCGATCGGCCAGTACCTGTTCGCCGGCCCCACGGGCGTCGGCAAGACCGAGGTCAGCCGCCAGCTGGCGAAGGTCATGGGCATCGAGCTGGTGCGCTTCGACATGTCCGAGTACATGGAGCGGCACACGGTGTCGCGCCTCATCGGCGCGCCGCCGGGCTACATCGGCTTCGATCAGGGCGGGCTCCTCACCGAGGCCATCATCAAGCATCCGCACGCCGTGCTGCTGCTCGATGAAATCGAAAAGGCGCACCCGGATGTGTTCAACATCCTGCTGCAGGTGATGGATCACGGCACGCTCACCGACACCAACGGCCGGCAGACGGATTTCCGCAACGTCATCATCATCATGACCACGAACGCCGGCGCCGATCGCATCAGCCGCTCCTCGATCGGCTTCACGCAGCAGGATCACTCCTCCGACGCCGGCGAGATCATCAAGAAGACGTTCAGCCCGGAGTTCCGCAACCGGCTCGACGCCGTCATTCAGTTCAAGGCGCTGGATCCACAGACCATCGCCCACGTGGTGGACAAGTTCCTGGTCGAACTGGAGACCCAGCTCGATGAAAAGAACGTGTCGATCGAGGTCGATGACGCCGCCCGCGCCTGGCTGGCGGAGCACGGCCACGATCCCGTGATGGGCGCGCGCCCCATGGCGCGGCTGATTCAGGAGAAGATCAAGCGGCTGCTGGCCGAGGAACTGCTGTTCGGAAAACTCGAGCACGGCGGCGACGTCCTGGTCACCGTCAAGGACGGCGAGCTGGCCATCGACATCCGCTCCTCCAACAAGAATCCGGAGCGCGCGGTTTAGTCCGGCCCGTTACAGCCTTTTCGTAAAGACTTTCGAGTTGCGCTGGTAGTTGTAGAGCATCTTCCGCTCCACCGGCAGGCTCTCGATCGTGGCCTCGTTGAAGCCGCGCTCGACGAACCAGTGCGCGGCCTGCGTCGTCAGCACGAGCAGCTGCTTCAACTTCATCTGCCGGGCGCTGGTCTCCAGGTTGTTGAACAGCATGTCGCCGCGGCCCTGATCGCGGTAATCCGGATGCACGGCCAGGCAGGCCAGCTCCGCCAGCCCCTCCGCCGGATAGGGATAGAGCGCGGCGCAGCCGATGATGGCGCCGTCGCGCACCAGCACGTTGAAGTGATCGATCTCGGTCTCCAGCTTCTCGCGCGAGCGCCGCACCAGCGTGCCGTCCGCCTCCAGCGGCGCGATGAGCTCGATGATGCCGGCGACGTCGTCGATGGTGGCCTTGCGCAGCGTGTCGAACGGCGTGGCCGACACCATCGTGCCGATGCCGTCGCGCGAGAAGAGCTCCAGCAGCAGGCCGCCGTCCTCGCGCCGATCCACGAGATGCACGCGCCGCACGCCGCCGCGGCAGGCGGTGATGGCGTCATCGAGCTCCGGGATGCGCGTGGCGAGATCGGGATCCGCCTCCATGAGCTGGCCGGCCTCCGCATCGGTGAGTTGATGCACGAGCCTGCCGCGCTTGTCGAGGATGGCCTTGTTCTCCAGCAGGAAGATGAGCTTGTCGGCGCCGAGGCTCGCGGCGATGGAGGTCGCCACCTCGTGGGCATTGAGGTTGAAGCACTCGCCCGTCGGCGAATAGCCCAGCGGCGGCGCCACCAGGATGTCGCCGTTTTCCAGTCGCGTGCGGATGGTCTCCACCTCGACCTTGCGCACCACGCCCGAGTACAGGTAATCCACGCCGTTGCGCACGCCGATGGGCTTGGCGATGACGAAATTGCCGGACACCACCCGGATACGGGCGTTGGCGGCGGGGTGGTTCGCCAGCCCGCGCGACAGCTGGCCCATGATCTCGATGGTGATGCTGCCCACCGCGTCCTTGACGCAGGCCAGCGTGGCCTCGTCGGTGATGCGTATGCCGCCCTTCATGCGCATCTCCAGGTTGCGGGCCCGCAGCCGCTCCTCGACCTGCGGGCGCGCGCCGGGAACGATCACCAGCCGGATGCCCATGCTCGACAGCAGGGCGATGTCATGGATGAGGTTGCGGAAGGTGGTCTCGAGCACCGCCTCGCCGCCGAAGGACAGCACGAAGGTCTGCCCCCGGTGGGCGTGGATGTACGGCGACGCCTGCCGGAACCAGTCGACGAATTGTTTCTGCTTGTCAGCCATGATTCGAGTCCATTTCCGAAAAAGTCATGCCTCAAAATCCACGGGAACCCCCGCCGCGCGCACATTGTAATGGCTGCTCCACCCGCCTGCCATCGTTGCGGTGCTTGGTGTATGCTCCGCAGCTCAAAAAAATGGATGCAGTCCCATGAGCGAACGCCTCAACAAATACAGTTCACGCATCACCCAGCCCAAATCGCAGGGCGCCTCGCAGGCCATGCTTTACGGCACCGGGCTGACCGATCAGGACATGGACAGGCCGGAGGTCGGCATCGCCAGCGTCTGGTTCGAGGGCAACACCTGCAACATGCACCTGCTCGATCTCGCCGCCAAGGTGAAGGAGGGCGTGGCCGCCGCCGGGCTGGTCGGCATGCGCTTCAACACCATCGGCGTGTCCGACGGCATTTCCATGGGCACGGACGGCATGAGCTATTCACTGCAATCGCGCGACTTGATCGCCGACTCCATCGAGACGGTGATGGCCGCGCAGTGGTACGACGCCTGCATCGCCCTCCCCGGCTGCGACAAGAACATGCCGGGCTGCATCATGGCGCTCGGCCGGCTCAACCGCCCCGGCCTCATGATCTACGGCGGCACCATCAAGCCGGGCCACCGCCGCGACAACGGCGGGGAGCAGGTGCTGGACATCATCTCCGCCTTCCAGAGCTACGGCGAGTTCATCGCCGGCAGGATCGACGACAACGTCCGCCGCGACATCGTGCGCAAATCCTGCCCCGGCCCCGGCGCCTGCGGCGGCATGTACACCGCCAACACCATGGCCAGCGCCATCGAGGCGCTGGGCATGTCGCTGCCTTACTCCGCCTCCACGCCCGCCGTCGATCCGGCCAAGCGCGAGGAATGCCTGCGCGCCGGCGCCGCCGTCAAAACCCTGCTGGAGCGGGACATCAAGCCGCGCGACATCATGACGCGCGAGGCCTTCGAGAACGCCATGGTGCTGGTCACCGTGCTCGGCGGCTCCACCAACGCCGTGCTGCACCTGATCGCCATGGCGCGCGCCGTCGGCGTGCCGCTCACCCTCGATGACTTCCAGAAGGTCAGCGATCGCACGCCCTATCTCGCCAACCTGAAGCCCAGCGGCATCCATGTCATGGAGGACGTCCACAAAATCGGCGGCATCCCCGCGGTGATGAAGCTGCTGCTGGAAAACAAAATGCTGCACGGCGGCTGCCTGACCGTCACCGGCAGGACTGTCGCCGAGAACCTGAGGGACGTGCCCGGGCTCAAGGCCGGCCAGACCGTCATCCAGCCGCTTGAGAAGCCCATCAAGAAGACCGGCCACATCCAGATCCTCAAGGGCAACCTCGCCCCCGGCGGCGCGGTGGCCAAGATCACCGGCAAGGAGGGCCTGCGCTTCTCCGGGCCGGCGAACGTATTCGATTCCGAGGAGGACATGCTGGCCGCCCTGGAGCAGAACAAAATCCGCAGGGGCGACGTGGTGGTGATCCGCTACGAAGGCCCCAAGGGCGGCCCCGGCATGCCGGAAATGCTCACCCCCACCTCCGCCATCATGGGCGCGGGGCTCGGCGCCGACGTGGCGCTCATCACCGACGGCCGCTTCTCGGGCGGCTCGCACGGCTTCATCGTCGGCCATATCGTGCCCGAGGCGCAGGAGGGGGGCCCGATCGCGCTGGTGAAAAACGGCGATCGCATCACCCTCGACGCCGTGAAAAACCGGATTGACGTGGAAATTTCGGAGGAGGAGCTCGCGCGCCGGCGCGCGCAGTGGAAGATGCCGCCGTACAAGGCGACCCGCGGCACGCTGTATCGCTACATCAAAACCGTGAAGTCCGCCGCCGAGGGCTGCGTCACCGACGAATAATCACGCCCATGCGCCTACTCGGCGGCGGGTGAAATCCTGATCTGCGCCACGCTGCGCAGCGGCAGCGACGCGGAGGGTCTGGCGGCCGGTTTTTTGACCGGCGCCGTCAAGGCGCCGTCGATGCCTTTCGCCTTGTAATCCTCGTAGTACTGCATCACCCGCCGCACGTATTCGCGCGTCTCGGCGAAGGGCGGGATCTTGTAGCCGTAGTCGATGACCGCGTTTTCGCCGGCGTTATACGCCGCCACTGCGAGCCGGACGTCGTTCCTGAACATCTGCATGAGATCGCTCAGGTAGTGCGTGCCGCCGTGCACGTTGGCGATCGGGTCGTTGCGATTGAGCACGCCGTAACGGCGGCCGGTCTCCGGCATCAGTTGCATCAGCCCCACCGCGCCCTTGCGCGACACCGCATCCTTGTCGTAGGCGGACTCGGCGGTGACCACGGCGTGCACCAATTCCTTGGGCAGGTTGTTTTTGGCGGCGGCCTCGGCGATGACGGGCTCGTACCGGCGGCGATCGGCGGCGAAGCTGGGATTGTTGAAGGAGCGCGCGGCGGGCACCCAGCCCTTCCAGGTGCGAACCAGCTTCTGATAGCCGGAGCGGTCGGGCCGGTCGGTCAGCGTCACGCGGCCGTACTTGTCGACGTACTTGTAAATGTCCGCCAGGGCGGCCGGACTGCAGAACGAGAAGAAAACCACCGCCGCAAGCCATCCCAGCTTGAATGTCTGACGGATGTGGTTGGATTTGTTCTGCATTTTTAATATATGTTAAGTATATGTCGTAAGCCTATAATAAATAAGAAATTAGTTTAATACAAGCATACGCATACAGCGCCGCGATGACATCATCCAGCATGACACCCCAGCCCCCCTTCATCGCGCGGTCCATCCAGAATATGGGCCAGGGTTTCAGAATATCAAAGCAGCGGAACAGGACAAAGCCTGCGGCCACCCATCCCCAGCCGGAAGGCGCGCCAAGCATGGCGATCCCGAAGCCGGTGATCTCGTCCCACACGATTGCCGGGTGATCAGGAACACCCAGGCGCCGCCCGGCATGGCCGCACACAACCACGCCAAGGATGAACGCCGCCCCCAGCACGGCCGCATACACCGTCAGTGGCAAATCCGCGAGCAGCAAGTACAGCGGCACCGCCAGCAGCGTGCCCGCCGTCCCGGGCGCATAGGGGCTCAATCCGGCTCCAAAACCCAGGGCCAGCAGGCACAGCGGATCGCGCAGCAGCCGCGCGGGGACGGCGGGACGCCGCGCACCGGCCGTCGTGTCAGCCGCGGGCATCGGGCGCGTTTGCCTCCCGCGCCCGGCGGCGGCGCGCCTCCTTGGGATCCGCCGTCAGCGGCCGGTAGATTTCCACGCGATCGCCGTCCCTGATCGCATCATCGAGATTGCAAAGCCGGCCGTACACGCCGACCTTGTTCACCGCGAGATCGATTTCCGGAAAACGCTGGAGCAGGCCGGACTCGCGAATGGCGTCGCGCAATGACAAGCCGGCGGGCAGCTCCAGCATCACGCACGCCTGTTCCTCCGTCCGTGCATAGGCGACTTCGACCTTGATCCGCTCAGGGCCGGCCATGCAATTGCGCGGCGCGCCGGCTGAAGGCCTCCACCAGCGTGCTGTTGATCTTGCGAAAGGCCTTGCCCAGGGTCATGGCCAGCAGCTTGTTGGCCGGCTCGAAGCTCAAATCAAGCGTCACCAGCGTGCCCTGGTTGAAGGGTTCGAAACGCCAGCAGCCCGTGAGGCTCTTGAACGGTCCCTCGACCAGGTCCATGTCGATGCGGCTGTCCTCGTGCAGCGTGTTGCGGGTGGTGAAATGATGATGCATCCCCGCCTTGGTCAGCGTCAGCCGCGCCGTCACCTGGTTGCCGCGCCGCTCCAGCACCGTGGCGGCGGTGCACCACGGCAGGAACTGCGGATAGGACTCGACGTCGGCGACCAGGTTGTACATATCGCGCGGACTGTAGGGGACGGTAGTGCTTTTGTGAACCTGCTGCATCGTGCGATCGCGAAATGGATACCCGCGCATTTTCGGTGAAATCGGCGGCAAACGGAAGCCGGCCGGCGCGGATGAACGGGTATAATCCGCCGATGGCAAGGGAAAAAGAGGCCCAAGGCAGCACCATCGCGCTCAATAAAAAGGCGAAACACGATTACTTCATCGAGGAGCGTTTCGAGGCCGGGCTGGCGTTGCAGGGCTGGGAGGTCAAAAGCCTGCGCGAAGGCCGCGTGCAACTGCGCGACGCCTACGTGCTGCTCAAGAACGGCGAGGCCTTCCTGTTCGGCGCGCTCATCACGCCGCTGCCCAGCGCCTCCACGCACGTCACGCCGGATGCGCAGCGCACGCGCAAGCTGCTGCTCAACCGCCACGAGCTGGCGAAGCTCACCGGCGCCGTCGAACGCAAGGGCTACGCGCTCATCGCCACGGCCATGTACTGGAAGCACGGGCGGGCGAAGCTCGAAATCGCGCTGGCGCGCGGCAAGCAGGCGCATGACAAGCGCGCCGCCTTGAAGGAGCGCGACTGGGAGCGCGACCGCCGGCGCCTGCTCAAGCGCGGCTGAATCGGATTGGTCAGCGGAACTTTGCTGCGGTAAACTAATCTCATCGGGTTGCTCAAGGATGATGAATTGCGAAGTAGTTTTTCAGCAACCTGATTTGGGGGCGACATGGCTTCGACGTGGGTCGCGAAACCTGAAGGGGCATGCCGAGGGGCAGGACACCTCGTAAATCCAACTGCAAAAAAATAGTTGCCAACGACGACAACTACGCCTTAGCCGCTTAAGCCGGCTAACCTTCGACTCGGTCGTGCTTGTGCGCTGAACTCGAAGGTCATCCACACAAGATCGTGACGAGGCCCGCCTGGGGCCGACCTCACTAAAGCAGTACAGGCTCGCCGCGTTGCCGCCCTGCCGCTCGGAGGCGCGTGGTCAAATCAAAGAGACGGCTACGCATGTAGAACCTTGGGCGGAGGACTTGCGGACGCGGGTTCGATTCCCGCCGCCTCCACCATATCCAGCCGCCAGTAGTAATTCTGCTGGCGGCACAATTTCCAAGATGGCGCGCTATCGCTAGCCTTGCCCAGCACCAAACGTGGCTAGAGACAAAACATTCCATGATTATGTCCTTTATGACCTCATGGGAGGGATTCCCAGCATCACAAGCAGGGCGATGTTTGGCGGCTGGGGCCTATACAACGACGGGATCATCTTCGGCATCATCGCTGAAGGGGAGCTGTATTTTAAAGTCGGCGATAGCAACCGCACTCTGTTTGAGAAAATGAACAGTCATCCGTTTGTCTATTCAAAATCCGGCGGTAAATCAGTTACCATGTCATATTGGCTCGTTCCCGAAGAAGTTATGGAAGATCAGGAACGGCTTGTTGATCTGATGAAAAAATCAATTGGGGTCGCTGAGAAGTGAGCGGTATCGATACTGACCGTCTCCGGTCGTCACTCTGAATGCTGTCTACGATCACTGGAGCAAACCACATGAAATACAAGGGCAGTTGTCACTGCGGGAAGATTGCATTCGAGGCCGAGGGCGAAATCAAGGAGGTGATGGCGTGCAACTGCTCGATGTGCGGGCGCAAGGGCTCGCTCCTGTGGTTCGTGCCGCGCGAGAAGCTGCGCCTGCTCACGCCGGAGGCGGACATGGGGACTTACACGTTCAACAAGCACGTCATCAAGCACCGCTTCTGCAAGACCTGCGGCATCCACCCCTTCGGCGAGGGCGCCGATGCCAGGGGCAACAAAACCGCGGCGATCAACATCCGCTGCCTGGAGAACATTGATTTGTCGTCCGTGCCGGTCAGGCACTTCGACGGACGCTCCTTGTAACCTGCAAAATCCCCCTTCCTCCCCCTTTGATAAGGGGGAAAGTGGGATTCCATTCGGTAGTGTCCAATCCGCATTTCCCCCTTTGGAAAGGGGGCGGGGGGGATTTATCACCAGAATGGCGAGAACTCTCTGTACTGCGATTGAAGACCGACCGCATCCGCAACCTGCCCGCAGGTGATGAAGCCGTTGTGGGTGTTCACGCCCCTGCCGAAACCCGGATCGTCCTGCAGCGCCTTCAATCCCTGCCGGGCGAGCTTCACCACATATGGCAGCGTGGCATGCGTCAGCGCCTGCGTCGCCGTCCGTGGATAGGCGCCGGGCATGTTGCTCACGCAATAATGAGTGACGCCGTGCCTGACATACACCGGATCTGAATGGGTGGTGGGATGGGACGTTTCAATACAGCCGCCTTGATCGATGCTGACGTCCACCACGACCGAACCGGGCTGCATCGATTTCACCATTTCCTCCGTGACCAGGCGCGGCGCCCTGCTGCCGCCGATCAACACCGCGCCGATGACCAAATCGCTGTCGCGCAGATGCTGCCGGATGTTCTGCTCATTGGATTCCACAAACACGATCTCATGGGGCCGCACTTTGCTCAATGACTCAAATTTCTTTCTCGACCTTCCGAACAGGTAGACATGAGCGCCCAGACTGTCCGCCGTCATCGCGGCGTGTTGCCCCACCACCCCGTCGCCCAGCACCACGACCTTGCCGTGCTTTGTCCCCAAAATGCGGCCGAGCTGCACGCCCCTGCCGCCGTTGACGCGGGCGAGATAGTAACTGCCGACGATGGCCGCCATGTTGCCGGCGATGGCGCTCATCGGCGCGAGCAGCGGATAGCGGCGCTCCTGATCTTCAACGGTTTCATAGGCAATGGCCGTGGTCCTGGCCTTGAGCAGCGCATGGGTCAGTTCGAAGGAAACGCCGGCGAGGTGCAGATAAGTGAACAGGATGTTCTGTTTCAGATATTGGAATTCGATCCCCTGCGGCTCCTTCACCTTGAGCACCAGATCGGCGTCCCAGGCGCCGGCCGTGCGCACAATCGTGGCGCCCGCCGCTTTGTAGTCGTCATCGGAGAACCCCGCCCCTGCTCCCGCGCCTGATTCGACGCGTACGGAATGACCGTCCTTCACCAGCGCCGCTGCGCCCGCCGGCGTCAGCGCAACGCGGTTCTCCTTGTCCTTGATCTCTTTAACAACCCCAATAATCATTGAGCACTCTCACGAACACGATGGCGGGCATCAATGATTTTTTCACATGGGACCGGTAGTGGACCATGCCTTTGCAGCATCCATGACAGCATCACGGTCAATGTGAAAATGAGTTTTGCCTCCAATGTGTTTAAATGGTTCGGCCAACTTTTCGATCTCTTGGCAATTTGATGACGCTTGCGATTCCGCCCGTTTATTACGTACGCATTGTTATTACGGTTATTGGGAATCTCGGACCGGTTTCTTGAGGACGCTCATGACGGTGGCGACGAAGCCGGCGATGTCGCCGGCGCTGGCCGGGATGATGAGCGTGTTGCTGGCCTTGGCGAGCTGCGCGAAGGCATCGACGTATTGCTGCGCCACCTTGAGATTGGCCGCCTCGAGGCCGCCCGGCGAGCCGATGGCCTGAGCCACCGCGCGGATGCCGCCGGCAGTCGCCTCGGCCAGCACGCGGATCGCCGTGGCGTCGCCTTCCGCCTTGTTGATCGCCGACTGTTTCGCGCCCTCCGAGGTCAGCACCGCGGCCTGCTTTTCGCCGTCGGCAAGGTTGATCTGCTGCTGGCGCTGGCCTTCGGATTTGGCGATGAGCGCGCGCTTTTCGCGCTCGGCGGTGATCTGCGCCTGCATCGCCTTCAGAATCGACTCCGGCGGCGTCAGGCTCTTGATCTCGTAGCGCAGCACCTTGATGCCCCAGTTGCGCCCCGCCTCGTCCAGCGCCTGCACGATCTGGCGGTTGATCTCCTCGCGCGATTCGAAGGTCTTGTCGAGCTCCATCTTGCCGATTTCGCTGCGCAGCGTGGTCTGGGCGAGCTGCGTGATCGCCACGACGTAATTCGACGAGCCGTAGGAGGCGAGCCTGGGGTCGGTCACCTGGTAGTAGAGGATGCCATCGACGCCGAGCTGGGTGTTGTCCTTGGTGATGCAGATCTGCTCGGGGACGTCCAGCGGCACTTCCTTCAGCGAGTGCCGGTAGGCGATGTTATCGACGAAGGGAATAATCAGGTTGAGACCCGGTTGCAGTATGGCGTAGAAGCGGCCCAGCCGCTCGACCACCCAGGCCTCCTGCTGCGGGACGATGCGCACGCCCTCGACGATGAAGACAATGACGACGCCGATGAAGAAAATCCACACCGCGTAGCTCTTGGTCGGCGGGAAGGCCGCGGCGGCGATGGACACGGCCAGAGCGATGATCAGTTTGATGAGCATGTGCTCCCCCTTTGTTTTCTCCGGACTTTAGGCGGGCCGGTTTTTTGTGACGGTGAGGATGTTCCTGTCGGTGGCGAGGATGTACAGTGAATTGCCGGGATCGATCTGCGCGTCGCCCTCGACCTTCGCCTCCCACGGCGCGCCGCGATACCGCACGCGGGCGACGCGGGCGCCCTGATCCACCCAGGCCTCGAACTTCACCGGCTGGGCGTAGTCGATGGACGGCATCTGCTGCCGCGCGTTGCTGGCGTGGTAGGCGTGCACGAGGTAGCAGCCGATGGCGGCGACCACGGCGGTGGTGATGATTTGAATTTCAAATCCGTAACCGATGGAGGCCGCTATTGCCCCCCCGAAGGCGGCGAACCCCAGCATGAGCAGGTAAAAGGTCCCGGTCAGCAATTCCATGATTATCAGGCCGAAACCGATGAGCAGCCAGATGAGGTAATTTTCCACGGGCGATTCCCTTCGTATTAAGTTGGGGAAATTCAGCCGGTTTTTTTGCAGATTATCCCACGCCGGGGGGCGTGTAAACAGCGCCGGGACGGATGCTGATCAAGGGCCGGCCCTGGCGGTCTCGCTGACCTGCAACTGCGAGGCGTCCCAGCCGCCGCCCAGCGCCTCGATGAGGGCGACACTGGCAAGAAAGCGGCTCTGGCGCACGGCCAGGGCGGTCTGCTCGTTGCTGAGCGTGGTGGTCTCGGCGGTCAGCACGCTGCTGTACGGCACGATGCCGCCCTTGTATTGATTAAGCACCAGTTGCTCGGCCTTGTGCGCCGAGGCGACCACCGCGTTTTCAAGTTCCGCCTGCCGAGCGAGGATGCGCAGCGCGGACAGTTGATCCTCGACCTGCTGGAACGCGGTTAGCACCGTCTGCCGGTAGGCGGCGACGGTTTCGTCGTAATTCGCCCGCGCCTGCTCGACCGCGGCGCTGCGGGCGCCGGCGTCGAAGACGGTCTCGGCGAGCAGCGGCCCGAATGACCAGATGTTGTTGGAGGCCTGGAGCAGCCTGCCGAGCACGGAGCTCGTGAATTCCGTGGAGGCGGACAGCGTGAGATTGGGGAACCACGCCGCCGTCGCGACGCCGATCTGGGCGTTGGCCGCCGCCATCTTGCGCTCGGCGGAGGCGATGTCCGGCCGCCGTTCGAGCAGCGCGGAAGGCAGGCCGGCGGGGATGTCGGGAATGTTTTGCGCGAGCGGCGCCGGCGTGATCGACACCTCGGCCGGCGGCCTGCCGATGAGCACCGCTATCGCGTGCTCGAGCTGGGCGCGCTGCACGCCGGCATTGACGGCCTGGGCCTGCACGCTGAGCAGTTGCGTCTCGGCCGAGATGACGTCGGCGCGCGCCGCGACGCCGGCCGCGTACTGGTTCCTGACGATCTGCAGCGCCTTGTCGTCGTTGACGGCGGTCGCCTCCAGCAGGTTTTTCAGCTCATCCTGCGCCCGCAGGGCGAAATAACTGCTGGCCAGCGCGGCCTGCGCCGCCAGTTGCACCGAGGCGAGGTCGGCGGCGGTCGCCTGCGCGGTGGCGGTGTTGGACTCGATGGCGCGGCGGATGCGGCCCCACAAGTCCACTATCCAGCTGAGGGAGGGGCCGAGGGTGTATTGCGTCGTGGTTTTTTTCAGCGGCTCGCCGCCGGAGGTCGTGCTGGAAGCGTTCAGGTCGATGACCGGGTACAGGTTCGCGCGCGTCTGCTCGATCACGGCCCGCGCCTGGCGGTAGGCCGCCTCGGCCGCCCTGACGTTCTGGTTCGAGACGACGACCTGGCGTTCGAGACCGTCGAGGATGGGATCGTTGTAGACCGACCACCAGTCGCCGCGGGCGATGTCATCCCTGGGCCGCGCCGGCTGCCAGCCGTCCGTGGCCTCCTTGAAGGCGGCGGGAGTCGCGACCTCCGGACGCTTGTAGTCCGGTCCCACCATGCAGCCGGCGAGCAGAGCCGCCCCGGCCAGGATGAGAGCGCGGCCGATCGCCTTCATGCCGTCTGCTCCCGCAGCCTGCGGTGATTGCCGCCCGCCCCCAGTTTGCGCCGCGCCCACAAGCGGAAGCGGTCGAGATAGAGATATAGCACCGGCGTGGTGAAGAGCGTCAGCATCTGGCTCACGATCAACCCGCCGACGATGGCGATGCCGAGCGGGCGGCGCAACTCGCCGCTGTCGCCGTGGCTCAGCGCCAGCGGCAGGGCGCCCAGCAGGGCCGCCATCGTGGTCATCATGATGGGCCGGAAGCGCATGAGGCAGGCCCGGTAAATCGCCTCGCGGGTGTCGAGTTTCCAGTCGCGCTCCAGCTCGAGCGCGAAATCGATCATCATGATGGCGTTCTTCTTCACGATGCCGATGAGCAGTATCACGCCGATGAGCGCGATGATGCTGAATTCGGTGTCGAACAGCATGAGCGCCAGCACCGCCCCGACGCCGGCCGAGGGCAGCGTGGACAGGATCGTAATCGGGTGGATGTAGCTTTCATAGAGGATGCCGAGCACGATGTAGACCGCGATCAGCGCCGTCAGGATCAGGATCGGCTCGGTGGCGAGCGAATCCGCGAAGGCCCGCGCCGTGCCCTGGAAACCGCCGTGGATGGTTTCCGGCATGTCGATCCGTGCCGTCACCCTCTTGATGACGGCGTCGGCGTCGCTCAGCGTCTTGCCGGCCGGGAGATTGAAGGAAATCGTATTCGCCGCGAAATGGCCCTGATGGTTGACGGCCAGCGCCGTGTGGCCGGGCGCGAACCGGCTGAAGGCCATCAGCGGCACCATGTTCTCGGCGGTGCTGCTGATGGCCGTGCCGGCGGACGCGCCGCTGTGGCCGATGGCCGCGATCTGGTTGATGCTCTGGTTGCGGGCGGCGTCGCTGGCGACGGACGCCGCGAGGCGGGCGGCATTCCCCCTGGGCGCGCCGGCGCCGTTGATCGAAACGGTCCCGGCGACGGGGCCGCTGGCCTGCGTGCCGCTGGCGGTGCCGCCCGAGGGGCTGACGTAGATCTCCCTCAGCGTCTCCGGGTTCTGCAGGTACTGCGGCGCCACCTCCATGATCACGTGATACTGGTTGAGGGGGTTGAAGATCACCGACACCTGGCGCTGGCCGAAGGCGTCGTAGAGCGTGTTGTCGACCTGCCGCAGATCGAGGCCGAGGCGAGCCACCGTCGCGCGATCGAACGTCAGGAAGGTCTCCAGTCCCTTCTCCTGCAGGTCGGAGTTGACGTCCGCCAGTCCCGGCTCGTGCTGGAGCGCGGTCGTCAGCCGCGTCGTCCAGTATCTCAGGTCGTCGAGATTGTCGGCCTGCAGGGTGTATTGGTACTGCGCGTTGCTCGCGCGCCCGCCCATGCGGATGTCCTGGATCGACTGCAGGAAGAGCGACGCCCCCGGCACGTGGGCCAGCTTGCCGCGCAGGCGCGCGATGATCTGATCGGCGGACTCGCGCCGCTCGGAGAGCGGCTTCAGCGCCACGAAGACGCGGCCTTCATTGGTCTGGCCGCCGCCGGTGAAGGCCACCACGTCCCCGACCGCCGGATCCTCCCTGATGATGGCGAGATACTGCGACAGCTTCCCGCGCATCGCCTGGAACGAAATGCTCTGATCCGCCTGGATCCCGCCGATCAGCCGCCCGGTGTCCTGCTGCGGGAAGAATCCCTTGGGCACGATGATGAACAGGTAGACGTTCAGCGCGATCGTGGCGAACAGAATCGCCATCATGAGCGGCGCGTGGCCCAGCGCGAGGCGCAGCAGGAAGTCATAGGCCCGCAGCATGCCCTCGAAGACGCGGGCGCTGGCCGCGTAAATCATCGACAGCGGCGTGCGCGCCGCGGTCTCCGGCCGCCGCTTCAACAGCCGGGCGCACATCATCGGCGTCGTGGTCAGGGAAACCGCCAGGGAAATGAGAATGGCGACCGACAGCGTGACGGCGAACTCGCGGAACAGGCGGCCGACGATCCCGCCCATGAGCAGGATGGGCAGGAACACCGCGATCAGCGACAGGCTCATCGAGATGACCGTGAAGCTGACCTCGCGCGCGCCCTGCAAGGCCGCCTGCATCCGCGGCATGCCCGCCTCGATGTGGCGCGAAGTGTTCTCCAGCACCACGATCGCGTCGTCCACGACGAAGCCGGTGGCGACGATCAGCGCCATCAGCGACAGATTGTCCAGGCTGTAGCCCAGCAGATACATGACGCCGAAGGTGCCGATCAGCGACACCGGCACGGCGACGCTGGGGATCAGGGTCGCGCGCGCGTTGCGCAGGAACACGAACACGACCCCGATGACGAGCGCGGTGGCGATCAGCAGGGTGCGTTCGACTTCATGCAGCGAGGCGCGGATCGTGTTGGTGCGATCCATGACGACGTTGAGATCGATGGCGGCGGGTATGGAGGCCCGCAACTGCGGCAGCAGGCTCTTCACCGCATCGACGGTGTCGATGATGTTGGCGCCCGGCTGGCGGAACAGGATCACCAGCACCGAGGGGCTGCCGTTGTACAGCCCCTGGTTGCGCAGGTCCTCCACCGAGTCCAGCACCTCGGCGACGTCCGACAGCCGCACCGGCGCGCCGTTGCGGTAGGCGATGATGAGATCGCGGTACTGGTCGGCCGTGCGCGCCTGATCGTTCGCGTATATCTGGAAGCGCCGGTCACCTTCCTCGATGAAGCCCTTGGGGCTGTTGGCGTTGGCGGCGGCGAGCGCCGCGCGCACGTCCTCGAAGCCGATGCCGTATTTGAACAGCGCGTGCGGATTGAGCTCGACGCGCACGGCGGGCAGCGAACTGCCGCCCACCACGACCTGGCCGATACCGTTCACCTGCGACAGTTTCTGCTGGATGACCGTCGAGGCGGCGTCGTAAATCCTGCCCTGGCTGAGCGTCTTCGAGGACAGCGCCAGGAGCATGATCGGGGCGTCGGCCGGATTGACCTTGTGATAGGTGGGGTTGGTCTTGAGCGCGGGCGGCAGATCGATGCGGGCGGCGTTGATGGCGGCCTGCACGTCGCGCGCGGCGCCGTTGATGTCGCGATCGAGCCCGAACTGCAGGATGACATACGTGGAGCCGACCGCGCTTTGCGAGGTCATCTCGGTGACGTCGGCGATCCGCCCCAGGTGTCGCTCGAGGGGCGTCGCCACGCTGGTCGCCATGGTCTCGGGGCTCGCGCCCGGCATGCCCGCCTGCACCGATATGGTCGGGAAATCCACCTGCGGCAGGGGCGCCACCGGCAGGCGGAAGAACGCCACGGCGCCCGCCAGCACCACGGCGAAGGTCAGCAGCGTCGTCGCCACCGGGCGCGCGACGAACGGCGCGGAGAAGTTCATGCCGTCCGCTCCAGCGGCCGCGGCATGGCGGCGAGGCCGAGACGCCGGCCCAGGCGATCAAAGGCAAGGTAGATCACCGGCGTGGTGAACAGGGTCAGCACCTGGCTCAGGATCAGGCCGCCGACGATCGTGATGCCCAGCGGATGCCGCAGCTCGGAACCGACGCCGGTGCCGAACATCAGCGGCAGCGCGGCGAAGATCGCCGACATCGTCGTCATCATGATGGGCCGGAAACGCAACAGCGCGGCCTGGCGGATCGCCGCGTGCGGCGGCACGCCCTCCACGCGCTCGGCCTCGAGCGCGAAGTCGATCATCATGATGGCGTTTTTCTTCACGATGCCGATGAGCAGGATGATGCCGATGATGGCGATGACGCCGAGGTCCTGGCCCGCCAGCATGAGGGACAGCAGCGCGCCCACGCCCGCGGAGGGCAGGGTCGAAAGTATGGTGACGGGGTGGATGTAGCTTTCGTAGAGCACGCCCAGCACGATGTAGACCGTGATGATGGCGGCCAGGATCAGCAGGACCTCGTTGTCGAGCGAGGCGCGGAAGGCGAGCGCGGCGCCCTGAAAGCTCGTGACCAGGCTGGCCGGGGGGCCGAGCTCCCGCCCCGCCCGGTCGATGGCGGCCACCGCCTCGCCCAGTGACACGCCCCGCGCCACGTTGAACGAAATCATGGCGGAGGGAAACTGGCCCAGGTGATTGATCTGCAGTGGCGCGGTGCGCTGGGTCACCGTGGCGATCGCCGACAGGGGCACCTGCCTGCCGCCGGCCGAGGGCAGGTAGATCGATTGCAGCGCCGCCGGCGTGTTGTCGGCGCCCAGAATCACCCGGTACTGGTTCGACTGGGTGAAGATGGTCGACACGATGCGCTGCCCGAACGCGTCGTAGAGCGCGTTGTCGACGGTGGCGAGCGTGATCCCGAGCCTCCCGGCCATGTCGCGATCGACGGTGATGTAGCTGGCAAGGCCCTGATCCTGCAAATTGCTGGCAACGTCCTCGAGCTGCGGCAAGCGGCGCAGCCTGTCGACCACCCGGGGCGCCCACGCCGCCAGTTCGTCGGGATTGGCGTCCACCAGCATGAGCTGGTATTGCGTGCTGCTGACGGTGGTGTCGATGGTCAGGTCCTGCACCGGCTGCATGTAGAGCGAGATGCCGGGGACGCCGCGCGTCTCCTCCACGAGGCGGCGGATCACCTCGCTCGCGCTCTCCCGGCGCTGCTCGTGGGGCTTGAGGTTGATGAGGAACCTGCCGCTGTTCAGCGTGAGATTGGTGCCGTCGACGCCGATGAAGGAGGCCAGACTGTCGACGGCGGGGTCCTTCAGGATCACGTCGGCCAGTTGCCGCTGTCTCTCGGCCATGGCGGCGAAGGAAACGGATTGCGGCGCCTGGGAGACGCCCTGGATGAGGCCGGTGTCCTGCACGGGGAAAAAGCCCTTCGGGATCACGATGTAGAGGTACACGGTCAGCACCAGCGTCGCCACCGCCACCAGCAGCGTGAGCGGCTGGTGATCCAGCACCCGGTCGAGGGCCCTGCCATACCAGGCGATGACGGCGTCGAACCATTTCTGGGTGCGGGCGTGGAAACCGCGCCGCCCCGCGGGGTCGTGCTGCCGCAGCCACTGGGCGCAAAGCATCGGCACCAGCGTCAGCGACACGACGGCGGACAGCAGTATGGTGACCGCGAGCGTAATCGCGAATTCGCGGAACAGGCGGCCGACCACGTCCCCCATGAACAGCAGCGGGATCAGCACGGCGATGAGTGAAATCGTCAGCGACACGATGGTGAATCCGATCTGTTCCGCGCCCTTGAGGGCGGCGTCGAACGGCCTGTCGCCCCGCTCGATGTAGCGGGCGATGTTTTCGATCATCACGATGGCGTCGTCGACGACGAACCCGGTCGCGATGGTGAGCGCCATCAGCGACAGATTGTTGATGCTGAACCCGGCGAGATAGGTGATGGCGAAGGTGCCGACGAGCGAGAGCGGCACCGAAAAACTCGGGATGGCGGTGGCCGGCAGGTTGCGCAGAAAAATGAAGATGACGGCCACGACCAGCGCCACCGCCAGCAGCAGTTCGAATTCGACGTCGCGCACCGAGGCGCGGATCGTCACCGTCCGGTCGGTGAGCACGTCGACGTCCACGGCCGCGGGCAGCGTGGCCTTGAGACGGGGCAGCAATTCCCGGATGTGGTCGGCGACCGCGATCACGTTCGCCCCCGGCTGGCGCTGGATGTTGACGATGACGGCCGGCACGCGGTTCATCCAGGCGCCGAGCTGCGTGTTCTCCGCGCTGTCGAGCACCTCGGCGACGTCGGCGAGGCGCACCGGCGCCCCGTTCCTGTAGGCGATGACGATATCCCGGTATTCGGCCGCGCTCTTCAGTTGATCATTGGCGTTGAGGGTGTAGGCGCGCGCCGGGCCGTCGAAATTCCCCTTGGGCGTGTTGACGTTGGCGTTGCTGATCGTGGTGCGCAGGTCGTCGATGTTGAGGCCGTAAGCGGCCAGCGCCGCCAGGTCCGCCTTGATGCGTACCGCCGGGCGCTGGCCGCCCGAGATGCGGACCAGGCCGACGCCGGGCAGCTGTGATATTTTCTGCGCCAGCCGCGTGTCGGTCAGATCCTCCACCTGGGTGAGCGGCAGGGTTTTGGACGTCACCGCCAGCGTCAGAATCGGCGCGTCGGCCGGGTTGACCTTGGCGTAGATCGGCGGCGCCGGCAGGTCCGCGGGCAGCAGGTTGCCGGCGGCGTTGATGGCGGCCTGGACCTCCTGTTCGGCGATGTCGAGACTCAGGTCGAGATCGAACTGCAACGTGATGACGGAGGCCCCGGCCGAGCTGGACGACGACATCTGCTTTAATCCCGGCATCTGCCCCAGCTGGCGTTCCAGCGGCGCCGTGACCGCCGAGGTCATCACCTCGGGCCCGGCGCCGGGATAGAAGGTCTGCACCTGTATCGTCGGGTAATCCACCTCCGGCAGGGCCGACAACGGCAGGAAGTGAAACGCGACCATGCCGACGAGCAACAGGGTCGCCATCAGCAGCGATGTCGCCACGGGTCGCAGAATGAAAACGCGCGACGGGCTCATGGCGATCGCCTAGCTGCCGGGGTGGCGCGGCGCATTCATCATTCGCCGCGCCGGGCATGCCGGTCCTTTTCCGGGGGATCGGATTTCGACGCCGCGCCCCCGCCGCCCGGCAGGGTGACTTTTGCGCCGTCGCGCAATTTATCGGCGCCGTCGATCACCACGCTGTCGCCCTCCGCGAGACCGTCCAGGACCGCCTCGCGATCGCCCTGCGCGGGACCCAGCCTGACCGGCTGTACCCTGACGGTGTGATCCGGCTTGACGACGTAGACGTAGGTTCCCGGCGTGCCCCGCTGCACGGCGGCCGCCGGGATGATGATCACGTCGTGCATCGTGTCGACCCGCAGCTGGACATTCACGAACTGGTTGGGAAACAGGGCATCGTCGTCGTTGGCGAACTGGGCGCGCATTTTCACGGTGCCGGTGGCGGTGTCGATCTGGTTGTCCACCGATATCAGTTTGCCGGTGGCGAGTTTGCTGCTCCGCGTGCGGTCATAGGCGGTGACCTGCAGCACGCCGCCCGCATTGAAGCGCTTCATGATCGCGGGCAGGCTGTCCTCGGGGACGGTGAAGATCACGGAGATGGGCTGCAACTGGGTGATGGTGACGATGCCGTTTGGATCGCTCACCTGCACGTAATTGCCCTGATCGACCTGCCGCAACCCGATCCGTCCGGAGACCGGCGCGGTGATGCGGCTGTAGATCAGGTTGAGCTTCGCGGTGCCGATCTGGCCCTGATCGGTCTGCACGTTTCCCTCGTACTGCTTGACCAGCGACTCCTGCGTATCCACCTGCTGCCGGGCGATGGAATCCTGGGCATAGAGCAGGCGATAGCGATCGAGGTTCAGCCGCGCCTCCTTCAGCAGCGCCTGGTCGTGCGCGAGCGCGCCCTCGGCCTGCTTGAGCGACAATTCGTAGGGACGCGGATCGATCTGGGCGAGAAAGTCGCCCTCCTTGACCATCTGGCCCTCCTTGAAGGCGATTTGCAGCAACTGTCCGTTGATCTGCGTCCGCACCGTCACATTGGCGAGCGGCGTCACCGTTCCGAGTTCCTGGAGCATGATGTCGATGTCCCCCTTCTTCGCCTCCGCCACGACGACCGGCGTGGGGGCGGCGGCGGGACGGGTGTCACTCTTGCGCGGTTTCGCGAACGGCTGCACGTACCAGAGCAGGGCCGCCAACGCCAGCGCCGCCAGGATGAACCAGGCGGCCTGTCCCCGGTGTCTTGCAGATGTCATTTCCATTCCAGTCATAAAGTCATCGCCGCCGGCCCCGGCGCCGGCGGCGACGCAGATTGATGAGTCAACGCCGGTATATTCCCATATCTGAACGCGCCGGTGGACGGGCCGCGGACCGCGTCACGGACCCTGCCTGACCGACAGGAGCGGCAGCCGCAGGACGGCCTCCAGGCCGCCGCCGGGGTGATTGCGCAGCGTGAGCGAGCCGCCGTGCCGTTCGGCGATGTTGCGGGCGATGGTGAGGCCGAGCCCGGTGCCGCCGGTCTCCCGCGAGCGGGAATTTTCCAGCCGGCAGAACGGCTCGAAGACCGCCTCGAGCTTGTCCGGCGGGATGCCCGGCCCGCCGTCGCGCACGCGGATCACGGCGCGGCCGTCCTCGACGCCAGCCGAGACCCGCGCGCAGCCGCCGTACTTGACGGCGTTGCTGATCACGTTGCCGAGACAGCGCCGCAGCGCCACGGGTTGCGCCCGCACCGAGGCGTTCGTATGGCCGTTGACCGTCGCCACATCCTGCCCCGATTCCGCGTAATCGGCGCATTCGCTGTCCAGCAGCGAGTCCAGATCGAGCACCTGCATGGCCTCGTCGGTGTCCATGCTGCGCGCCAGATCGAGGCCCTCTTTGATCATGTCATGCATCGACGTGAGGTCGCCGATGAGCTTGCCGCGCAGTTCCTCGTCGCCCACCTTCTCCAGCCGCAGGCGCATGCGCGTCAGCGGCGTCTGCAGATCGTGGGTGATGGCCGCCAGCATGTGGGTGCGTTCATGGATGTAGCGACGGATCCGCGTCTGCATGGCGTTGAAGGCCGCCGCCGCGCGGCGGACCTCCGTCGGACCCGTCTCCGCCATCGGCGCGTGCCGGATGTCGCGGCCGAAATCGCTGGCCGCCTGCGCCAGCAGGCGCAGCGGGCGCGTGGCCATGTGCGCCACCGCGAAGGCCAGCACCCCCAGGCAGAGGAGGAAGATCAGCAAGCCGGGGTACGGCAGCCACGGCGGCAGCAGCCGCGCGGGCGGCTCCAGGCGCACCTTCATTTGCACGGCGGTGCCGTCATGAAGCGTCGCGCTCACGAGCTGGCATATCTCCATTTTCCGCGGCGGCAAATCGAGGTTTCCAAAGCGGGGCACGAGGGGGCAATCCTGGCTCGTGGGCGCGGAGGCAGTGACCCGCACGGCGGGGCCGAGGCGCTGCTGCAGGGTGTCGGTGAGGTCGGCGTCCTGCACGGTGTCCGTCGCGGCCGGCGGCGCCAGACTGGCGACGATGCCGCTTCCCCTTGCCGCGGCCAGCACCCGGGGGCGGGCCTCGGTGGGAACGGCGTCGAGCAGGGAGATGAATTGAACCACGCGTTCCACCGCGCGGAAGCGGTAGAACTGGCTCATCACCTGCTGTCGTTCGCGGCCGGCCAGCAGGTGGGTGATCGCAGCGGAGGCGATGATGCCCCCGATCACCAGCAGAAACACGCGGCCCAGCATGGAGCCGAGGAAGTCCCTCATGATCGCCGTTCCAGGGTGACGGACGCGGCCAGAAGGTAACCCTCGTTGCGCACGGTCTTGATCAGCCGCGGCGCCCGCGCGTCGTCGCCGAGCTTCTGCCGCAGGCGGCTGACCTGGAGGTCCATCGAGCGGTTGAAGGGATCGGCCTCGCGCCCGTTCGTGAGGCTCAACAACTGTTCGCGACTCAGCACCCGGTTGGCGTGCTCGAGAAAGCATTTGAGCAGCCGGAACTCGGCGCCGGAAAGCGCGATGACGACGCCGTGCGGGTTGACCAGGTGCCGCGCGGTCAGATCGAAGGTCCAGCCGGCGAAGCGCATGACCCCCTCCTCCGGCGCCTCCAGGTTGGGCGGCAGCGCCTGCACCCGGCGCAGCACGCTGCGGATGCGGGCCAGCAGCTCGCGCGGCTCGAACGGCTTGGCCAGGTAGTCGTCCGCGCCCATTTCCAGGCCGACGATGCGATCCAGCGGCGCGCCGCGCGCGGTCAGCATGATGACCGGCAGCCTGGATCGCGAGCGCAGATCGCGGCACAGCGTCAGGCCGTCCTCGCCCGGCAGCGTGAGATCGAGCACGATGAGATCGATCTTGTGGGTGTCCAGCAGCTTGCGCATGCCGGCCCCGTCCGGCGCGGCCAGGGTGTGAAAGCCGTTGGCGTCGAGATATTCCGCCAGCAGAGTGCGGATGTCCCGATCGTCGTCGACCACCAGTATTCCGGGTTTCGTGTCCATGCCGTCATTATCTACGAAACGCGGCCCTGCCCGGGGGCGCGTTTGTAACGAATTGTCTCCATGACGCGCGGGCGGATACAACGATACAATTCCGGCCGCCGTTGTTACAAATCGATACAAAAATGCCCGCCATGGACACAACCGGGACACATCCATGGACTCTAATGGACATGACGCCAACACGCGTCTTTGACAACCAGAGGATGCTCACCATGAACACTGCAATGAAAGCCATCATGACCGGCCTCATCGTCACCGGCATCGGCGCCACCGCGCTCACGGTCCGTGCCGATGAACCGGACTGCCATGACGGAATGGGACACCGTGATTTCCGTCATGATCGGGACTCGCTGGCCGAGCGGATGGAGCACCGCAAGGCCGAACTTCACGACAAACTCAAGCTCAAACCCGAACAGGAGCAGGCGTGGAACACCTTCGTCGAGAAGATGAAGCCGGCGCAGCCGATGGAGCGGCCCGACCGGGAGGACATGAAAAAGCTCCCGGCGCCGGATCGCATGGCCAGGATGCTGGACATGATGAAGGCCCATGAAAGCCGGATGGAAAACCGCCTGGCGGCCGTGAAGGAATTTTACGGGACGCTGACGCCGGAGCAGCAGAAGGTGTTCGACGAGGAAACCGCCCGCCGGTTTAGCCGCCGTTCAGGAGCGATGCGACATGATCGGCGTCAAGGAACCGGCGCTGATGGTCCGTAATAATGTTTCAAGAGAGGTGGCTCATTATGACGACACCGATGAGGAAACGCATTGGGGTGGGGGTGGCGGCGCTGTTGTTCTGCCTCGGCGTCAGCCCGGGCGCTTGGGCGTGGCACAGGGGTCACGTGCATTTTGGTGTGTTCGTCGGCGCCCCCCTGTGGGGGCCGGTGGATCCGTTTTTTTACTATCCCCCCTATTATCCCTACTACTACCCGCCGGTTTCGCAGGTGGTCGTCGAGCAGCCGCCGGTCTACGTGCAGCGGAACGACACGGCGGCCGGTGCGCCGCCCGCGAACTACTGGTACTACTGCGCCAACCCGCAGGGTTACTACCCCTACGTGCAGAACTGCCCGCAGGGCTGGATGCAGGTAGTGCCCCAAGCGCCCAAATGACAGGAGTGACGCCATGAACAGAACCTATCGACTGATTCCGCTTGCCGCCGCAATCGCCCTCGGCGCCTGCGCCACAGTCCCGCGCGGCCCCAGCGTGATGGCGCTGCCCGGCAACGGCGCAAGCTTCGATCAATTCCGCGCCGACGACGCGACCTGCCAGCAATACGCGCAGGGCGCCATCGGCTACACGCAGGCCCAGGCCGCGGAGGACAGCGCCACCAAATCCGCCGCCGTGGGCACGGCGATCGGCGCCGCCGCCGGCGCTTTGCTGGGCGCCGCCGCCGGCCATCCCGGCACCGGCGCGGCCATAGGCGCCGGCACCGGCCTCCTGGTCGGCGGCACCGCCGGCGCCGACGCCTACGGCAGTTCCGCCTACACCATGCAGCGCCGCTACGACAACGCCTACATCCAGTGCATGTACGCCAAGGGTCATCAGGTGCCGGTGGCGGGCGGCTACAGCACTACGTCACGCGCGCCGGCGTACTCACCGCCGCCGCCCCCGCCTGCCGGCACGCCGCCGCCCCCGCCGCCGGGCGCTCCGCCCCCGCCGCCGCGTTGACCGGCCGACCGCGTGAGGCCTTCATGAATCGAAGCAAAAAATTCATCGTGCCGCTCGCGCTGGCGGCGACGCTGGCCGGCGCACCCGCCGCCACGTGGGCGGATCGCGATCGCCATTTCCGCGATCACGACATTCACCACTTCCACGAGCACGACATCGTCATCTGGCGGACCGGCCGCTGGCATCATGTCTGGCACGACGGGCACCTGGGATGGTGGTGGGTGGTCGGCGGCATCTGGTATCCCTATCCCCGCCCGATTTACCCCTATCCGAATCCCTACATACCCCCGACCGTGGTCGTGGAGCAACCGCCGGTGTACGTGCAACAACAGCCGGCGCCGCCCGCGCCCGCCGCGGCCCCGGCGCAGCCGCAGAGCCAGAACTGGTATTACTGCGAGCAATCGAACGGCTACTATCCGTACGTGCGGGAATGCCCCGGCGGCTGGAAGACGGTGCCGGCCGAGCCACCGCCAGCGCCGCGCTGAGCGGAAATGCGCCGGCGTCTATTTCCCGCCGGCGATGAATTCCAGCGACACGGAATTCAGGCAGTAGCGCAGGCCCGTCGGCGGCGGGCCATCGGGGAACACGTGTCCCAGGTGGCCGTCACAGCGACGGCAGCGGATCTCGATGCGTTCCATCCCCAGGCTTAAATCGCGCACGTTGGCGATGTGTTCGGGATCGACGGGGGCGAAGAAACTCGGCCAGCCGGTGCCGGATTCGAACTTCGAGCTGGACTTGAACAGCGGCAGGCCGCACAGCCGGCAGACGTAGGTGCCGGCCTCCTTGTTGTGCAGCAGCGTGCCGCAGAACGGCCGCTCCGTGCCGTGATTGAGCAGCACATGACGCTCCTCCGGCGTCAATCTTTCCGCGAGTTTCGCGCGCTCTTCCGCCGTGAGCGGCGTCAGGTCATGGCCCGAGGCCGATCGTCTCGCCGCGGAACCGGCGCCGGCGCTCATGACCGCCCGCTCGCGGCGCCCTTGAGTTGATCGCCGAAATATTCGCGCAGCTTCTCCACCTTCGGCATCGCCACCGCCTCGATGTAGGGCTGGCCGGGATTGCGGACGGCATAGTCCTGGTGATATTCCTCCGCCTCGAAAAACTTCGTGAGCGGCTCCAGCGTCGTCGCGATGGGGCCGGCGAAGACGCCCGCTGCGTTCAACTGCCGGATGTACGCCTCCGCCACCTGCTTCTCGCGCTCACTGGCATAGAAGATGGCCGAGCGGTACTGGCGGCCGCGATCGCTGCCCTGCCGGTTGAGCTGGGTCGGGTCGTGGGCGACGGAAAAGAACACCTTGAGCAAGCGGCCGTAGCTGATGCGCGAAGGGTCGTAGCGGATCTCCACCGCCTCGGCGTGATCGGTGGCTCCGCCGCACACGGTGCGGTAATTGGCGGTGGACGCCGTGCCGCCGGCGTACCCCGAGACCACGGCGAGGACACCCTCCAGTTCCTGAAACACCGCCTCCACGCACCAGAAACAGCCGGCGGCCAGCACCGCCCTCCCCTCGGCCCCGGTCTCGGCGGCAGGGATGTCCAGCACGGGATCGGGAAACTGCGCGGGGGACACCTTCAGGCCGGCGCCGCGGATTTCGCAATACACGGTGTGCTCCTTTGCTCCAGAGGGTTGTCGATTCACTGTGGTTAGAGTTCCTGGAGCGCTTAAATGTTACGCCTTGAAGCACGGTGGAGTCATCAGTCCCCCCCGCCCCGCGGTTCATCCCACGCCGCCTCTTGATGACCGAGGGGAAACCACCAGTGGTCCGGCCCGCGTAAAGGGGGCAGAATGGGGGTGAATGCCAGCAAGCAGGAGAGCACCCCACGCACCGTCAGCCAAAGGAGCAAGCTCATGAGCACGAAAGACGATTACATCGCGAAAATGAACGAGCAGTTGAAGAAATTCGACGCCGAGATCGATCAACTGACCGGCAAGGCCAGACAGATGAGCGCCGAAATGCAGGCCAAATATGCGGAGCAGCTCAAGACCATGCGCGAGAACCGCGACGCGGCCATGAAGAAAATGCAGGAGATTCAAGCCGCCACCGAGCCGGCCCTGCAGAAAATGAAGGCCGGCATGGATTCAGCCTGGGAGGCGATGAGAAAGGCCTTCGACAAGGCCTCCTCCCAGATCAAAAAATAGCCGATCGGGACGCCCGCGGATTTCCGGGAAGCGGCCCCGTCGCGCGGGGAATTGTCATGGGCAAATTGAAGCACGAGGCGGAGCTCGTCAAGGCCGCGATCCAGGCCGGCGTGCGGTACGCCGAGGGCCGCGGCGCCGTCGTGTTTGAGCCGGCGGATTCAGTCAGCGACAAAATTCTTTACATCTACCGGCTGCTGGTCCACGACAAGGTCATCCCGCCGATGCCGGAGGAGCAGGTTTCGCAGCAATCGATGCGGCGCCGGCTGGCCATGTGGTACGCGCGGCAACTGCCGAAGGATCACCCGCTGCTGAAATAGGCCGGGGCCCGCGCCTGCCATCAAATGGAATAGCCCAGGCGCTCGCACACGGGCTGCAAGACGGGGATGATGCCCTCGAGGTGTTTCAGATAATGGCGGTGACGATAAACGGAGCGCGTATAGAGTTTTTCCGTGACCTGGGCGTAGCTTGCCGTGCGCGCATAGCGCTGGTTTTCATGGAAGGCGAGGCAGCGCGGGTCCCACTCCACGCCCACGAATTCGAGCAATTTGCGGCACTCTGATTCCGGATTGGCCACCACCTCCTCGTACTTGACGGGCAGATACTTGATGTTCATGTTGTCGAGGTAGTGATCGACCAGATCGCGGATCAAGACAAAGTGCTCCGCCGCCGTGTCGAGGCCGTAGGAGCAGTTGTTGCCGTGGGTGAGATCGTTGAAGAAGCAGGACAGCACGATGTCCAGCGGATGGCGGATCAAGTGCACGACCGGCGCCTCCGGAAACAGCAGGTGGATGAACCCGAGATTGGTTTCATTGAGCGGCATCTTGTCGGTAAAGTACGGCACACCCGGCCGGATGATGCCGAGCTGGCGCGTGTTCTTGAGGTAAAAATCGCGGAACGTCTCCAGCGCCACCTGGTTGTCGCCGAACCAGAGATCGGCCAAGCACTCCGGATAGAACAAATCGCTGTTCAGGATCTTCGGCGCCACGCGGGTCAGGTCCCAGATGAACGGCAGCTCGTCGCCGGCGCTGATCTGCGGGTGCGAGGTCAGCATCTGTTCAATCATGGTCGTCCCCGAGCGCGGGAAACCGACGACGAAGACGGGGCCGGCGGGTTCGTGCCCGCCGCGCACGCCGCGCGGGAGCTTGTCCACCCGCCAGCGCACGAAGAAATTCTTCAATCGCAGCGCGAGCTGGTCCGACCGCTCCCGGTCATAGGCGCGATTGGGCGACTGGCGCACGATCTCGTTGGCCCGAGCAAACGCGGCGAAGGCCTCGTCATAGCGCTCCATCTTGTCGAGCAGCTCGCCGCGCTCGTACCAGTAGCCCGCGCTGCCCTCCTTGACCGGGGCCTCGACCTTGTCCAGCTCCGAGAGCGCCTCGTCGTATTTTTTCGAGCGCCGCAGCAGCGTGGCGCGCGTCAGGTGCAGGCCGGACGTTTGCGGCGTCACGGCGTCGGTCAGCGCCATGGCGCCCTTGATGTCCTTGGCGACCTCCTTCAGGCGCGCGAACCCCAGGCGGCTTTCGATGTTGTCCGGCTCCATCTCGATGGCCTTCCGGTACCACTGCTCGGCCTCCTCGAGCTTGCCCTGGTTCTTGAGGTTCAAACCGAAATTGGCGCACAGCTTGCCGACCGGCCCGTGCAGTTCCAGCGCCTTGCGGTAATGGAACTCGCCGGGCAGCAGCCGGTGGGTGTCGGTCAGGATCATGCCCATCAGGTTGTGGGCCTGGGCGTTGTCGGGGTTGAGGCGCACGCCGTTGCGGGCGTGTTTCTCCGCCTCCTCGAACTCGCGGCGCTCGTAGAGCATCAGCGACAGTTCGCAGGCCGCCCAGTCGTCGGCGGGCAGCAGCGTCACCAGCCGCCGGCACAGCGCCTCGGCGGCGGGCAGCCGGCCCTCCTGCCTGCGGATGAGGTACAGCAGCCGCAGGGAACGTACGTGGCCCGGCGCCTCGCTTAAAATCCGAATGCAACCCTCCGCCGCCGCGGCCCATTGGCCCCGCTCGAACGCCGCCTGCACCTCGCGGTACAACGGCTCCAGTTGCGCGACCTCGGCCGGTCGCGGCAGCGACAGCGTGATCTGGCCGCAGCAGTGCTTGTGCTTCAGGCCGCTGTCGCAGGCGCAGGCCTCGTTGCGCGCAGGCGCGGGGCGGGTGCTGGGATTCGGTGTCGCCAACGGATTTACGCCTTGATACTATTGATGGGTGCCCTCAAGTATAACCCGCCGCCGGGGGATCGGGATGTCAGCTGCGAGAATCACCTATTCGGTATCCTGTCGCGGCAAAACCGCGGCCGAGCCGGTTGGCCGGTTCCTGTCCTCCCATTTCACCGACTTGGCGGATGCGGATATCGACACCGTATTCGGGTTCGTCGAGCGCTCGACGCTATACGGCGGCCGCGCCTTCGCCGAGCCGGAGCTCTCCGATGCGGACGTGACCGAGCTGCGGCGGCGCGGCATCGGCCTGAAGCTGCCCCTCAGCAATCATTTCATCTCCGACCGGGAATACGAGGACAACCTCCCCTTGCTGGAGAAATATCACGAGCAGGGCAACGCCGTGGTCGTGGTCAACGACAAACTCGCCGGCCGGCTGCGCGCCGACTTCCCGCGTTATTCCATCGAGGCCAGCGTGATCAAGGACATTCGCACCCATGACGAGGTGGCGCGGGCGCTCGAAATCTACGACACGGTGGTGCTGCCCATGCACCTGAACACCAATCTGGCCTTTCTTGAGGCGGTCCCGGCGAAAAATCGCATCCGTCTTTTCGCCAACGGCGGCTGTGCCTACAACTGCCCGCTCAAGCTCTGCTACGTGAGTTTCTCGAAGATGAACAAGTACACGGGGGAGGCCGAATTCAAGTGCTCGCAGCCGCTGCTGGCGCGGCCGCAGCTCGGCATGCTTGACTTCGATGTCAAACGGTTCGTGGAGATGGGCTTTACCCGCTTCAAACTGCTGCGCTCCAAGGGGCTGACCGGCTACTGATCCGCCCATGAAGCTGCCCTCGGAGTTCTACAAACTGCCGCTGCGATTCGACGTCGCCCGCCTCGCGCAGGAGGCCGCCGCCTTCACCGAGGAGGAATGGCGCGCGCACCCGCAGGGTTTCGAAGGCAACACCGCCATGGTGCTGGTCTCCGCGCATGGCGGACAGAACGATGACATGGAAGGCCCGATGCTCCCCACGGACAAACTGGATCGCTGTCCCTACATCCGCCAGATTCTGGCCTCCTTCAACACGGTCATCGGCCGCTCCCGTCTCATGCGGCTGGGCCCGAAAAGCGAGGTCTCGCAACACAGCGACATCCACTACTACTGGCACGATCGCGTGCGGGTGCACATCCCAATCGTCACCGATCCCTCGGTGCGCTTCTGGTGCAACGGGCGCGACGTGCACATGGCGCCGGGCGAGGCCTGGGTCTTCGACAACTGGCGGCAGCACAAGGTCATCAATCCGGCGGCGATCACCCGCATCCACCTCGTCTTCGACACCACCGGTTCCGCCGCCTTCTGGGAGCTGGTCAACCAGGCCGAGCGGCCATTCGATCCGTCGCACGGCCTCGGCATCGAACCGCGCTTGATCGCCTATCACGAGGGCGCCGCGCCCGCGTTTCCAACCGAGCGTTACAACGCGCCGGTGGTGATGGCGCCGGCGGAGGTCGATCTGCTGCTCGGCGAGCTTGCCGACGATCTGCGCGCGGGCGCGGCGCGCGACAATGTCCGCGCGACGACCTTCATCGCCATACTCGATCGTTTCCGCCGGCAGTGGCGCACGATCTGGTCGCTGCACGGCGGGGAGGCCTCGGGCTGGCCGTTGTACCGCAAGCTCATCGAGGAATCCCTGCAACAGGCCGAACGCATCCCCGGGGATCTCGCCGTCGCCAGCAACGGCCTGACGGCGCTGAGCATCCTGCGTTCCCGCCTCGGCGCGGCGCTCAACACCTCGTCCGCCCGCGCTGCCCCGCGCACGGCGACGGAATCATCGCCGGCGGCCACCCGGCCTGGCCTGATGTTCGACCGCCCCGTCTTCATCGTCGCCGCGCCGCGCTCCGGCAGCACGCTGCTGTTCGAAACGCTGGCGAACAATCGCGCCTTGTGGACCGTCGGCGGCGAGAGCCACGAACTCATCGAGGGCATTGCTGGACTGGATCCCGCCGCCAATCAATTTCATTCCAACCGGCTGACGGCGGCGGACGCGACTCCGGAGTCCGCGCGGGTGTTGCGCGCGAACTTCACGGCCCATCTGCGCGACGCGGAGGGCAAACGGCCGCCGGAGCGGAACGCGGCGGTGCGATTCCTGGAGAAAACGCCCAAAAACGCCCTGCGCATCCCCTTCCTCAAGACTGTGTTTCCCGATGCGCGCTTCATCTTTTTGCATCGCGAGCCGCGCGCCAACATCAGCAGCATCATGGAGGCGTGGCGTTCCGGGAAATTCGTGACCTACCCCCAACTGCCGGGCTGGACGGGCCCGCTGCGCTGGTCAATGTTGCTCATCCCGGGCTGGCGCGAACTGAACGGCAAACCGCTGGAGGAGATCGCCGCGCGCCAGTGGCTGCTGGTCAACCAGCAAATCCTCGATGATCTGGCCGATCTGCCGGCTTCCGACTGGTGCAGCCTGCGCTACGAGGATTTGCTGGATGATCCCCGCGGGCAAATCCAGCGTCTGTGCGCGTTTGTTGAAATCCCCTTCGGCCCGCGCATGGAGGAGGTCACTTCCAGGACCCTGCCCAATTCGCGCTACACGCTGACGCCGCCGGACACCGACAAGTGGCGCAAGAACGAGGCCGAGATTGAGCGCGTCCTGCCCGACGTCGCCGCGCTGGCGGAGCAACTGCGCAATTTGAACGCCTAGTCGTCATTCCGACACGGACGTCGTTCCGGCATAGCCTGCCGGAATGACGACTCGAATAAAAACCCCGCCGTGTAGGGGCGGGGTTTTCGAATCAGCGCCGAAGCGCGTATGTATAAAGACTTAGTGGGTAATCACCAAGCCATCAAGGCAGAGTGACGGTCTGCGTGGGAACGCCGTTGTAGTATACCTGCTGGCCACCACCATTGTTGCCGCTGATGGTGCTGCCCTTGAGGTTGACGGTTTGAATGGTAGTGCCGCCGCTATAGTTGTTTATGATCTTGACACCGTATTGCGAGTTGTTGGTCACAACGTTGCCGCCACCACTCAAGTCCACAGTTTGGGTTGCGATCGCGGAATTGCTGGCATAGTTGTGGAGGTATATGCCATTTCGGCCATTGCCGCTGATGGTATTACCGGCGAGCGTGGCAGTTTGGGTGATACGGCCACCGTCATAGGCATAGTTGTGAAGGTATATGCCGTTGCGGGTGTTGCCGGTGATGGTATTGTTGCTGAGGGTCGCCATCTGGGTCACCACGCTGGCATAGCCGGCCTTATTATGGAAATAAATGCCATTTCTGCCGTTATTGGTGATGGTGTTGTTGGCAATATTCAAAGTCTGGCCGATTGTACCGCCGCCAGACCTATAGAAAGCCCTGTTATAGACAAAAATGCCGTTGAGGACATTGCCGCTGATGGTGTTGTTACTGATGCTGACGGTCTGCGTGATGCTGCCGTGGTAATAAGCACGATTCTTGAGATATATACCGCTGTAATGATTGTTGGTAATGGTGTTATTGGCGATCGTGAGTGTCTGGGTAATATGCCCGCCGTCGTTATACGCCTTATTGTAGACAAAAATACCCCTTTCCCCGTTGCCGCTTATGGTGTTGCCGGTGATTGTCGAAGTCTGCGAGATTACGGCGTTGTATTTGGCTATATCGATTATCTTGATGCCATGGTCATTGGCGTTGGTAATGCTGTTATTGGTGATATTGGCCACTTGGGTCAGGGTGGAGTGATCATAAGCTTCATTATGGAGATAGATGCCGTTGTCGCCGGTGTGACTGAAGGTGTTGCCGGTGATGTTCACCGTCTGCGTAAGCTTCGAGGTACCGTCAGTATTGTTATGTATATACAACGGATCATTGCCACTGAGGTTGGTGCCCAGGAAAGTATTGCCAACGATGTCTACCGTTTGCGTCAACTGACCATTGCCGCTGACGGAATTATGCAAATAGACGTCGTTATCTGAGCTGGTCTTGTGATAAAAAAAGTTGTTTTTAATGCTCAAGTTCTGAGTGAGCGTTTGACCTGCGCCAACACTGTTGTAGATGAAGATATCACCACGCCCGTGATTATCGATGAATCTGTTGTTGTGGATGCTGATGGTGCCGCTGACATTCTGGCCGAAGATGCCTGAGCCCTCGGCGCCGTCGATTTGCAGGCCCGCGATTTCGTTGTTGTTGGCGAGATGAATGACGTCGCCACCCGTGTTGGTCAGGATGGGGAACCTGTCGCCGCCGATGCCGAAGAGCGGGAAGCCCTGCCCCCAGAGGGTCTGGTTGTTGGCCATGGTGAAGAGGGCGTTGTAGCCGGTGCTGGTGCCGTTGCCGGCATGGACGTAGACGAAGCTCCCCATCTGCGCGCAGCCGCCGGCCAGGCAGCTGTTCACGGTGTTGTAGGGATGCTCGAAACTGCCGTCGCCGCCCGCCGCCGCGGTGTTGTCGATGTGGAACACGGAGGTCGAGATGGTGGACTTGTGGCCCAAGTCGTCGTTCGCGGATTCGATGCCGTGGAATTCGCCATGCAGGCCCTGCACCGGCGGCAACCGGTCGGTGGCCTTGATGTCGACGTCGCGCTCGACAAACTGGATCATGCGCTCGGGCACGGTGCGCTTGCGGTTGACGTTGGGGTAGCCGAAGGAGTAGCGCAGCTGCAGCATGGTCTCGCCGCCGAAGAGGTCGTCGGACTGCGCCGAGACGCCCAGCGAGATGTCCTGCATGAGCCGCACTTCGAGGCGCCCCTTGACGCCGTCGGCGGCCTTGGGCGTCACGCTGCCGTCAAAGTGGTAGCCGCCGATGTAGGCGCGGGTCTCGGCAAAGTCGATCCAAGGAATGCGCACGCCCACCTCGCCGTCGAAACCCTGCAGGGCCTCTTCAAAAATGCCGTTGGCAAACAGGGTGTGGCCCTGAAACAGGCCGCCGTCCGGGGCGGTGTCCAGCCGCTTCTCGTCTGTAACCGGCACGTAGTAGTTGAAACGGGCGTCATACATGTCGCCCAAGGCTTCCACGCCGAAGGTGACCTGGTTGAAGCGGTTGTCGTTTAAGGTGTCACGGGTGTCAAAGGCGGCATAGCCGCCCAAAATCCAGTCGCGATTGGGGGTGAGCCAGCGATAGCCCAGCCCGAAGTTGAATTCGGTGTCCTTGCCGTCCATCTGCGTGATGGTGCCGCGCAGGTCGCCGTAGAAGAGCGAGTTGTTGTCCTGCCACAGGGGTTGCAGCAGCGCACCGCCATACAGCAGCCGGCCCTGGGTCGAGGGCATCAGATAGACTTCGATGTTGCGGTTCCACTCGGAGGCCGGGACCGCCATCGGCGCCATGGCCGAGGTGATGGCCAGCGCCAGCGCGGCGCGTTTGAAACGAGGTGATCGGTGCGGATGGCGGGAAACGGGTGATTTGGCTCCGGTAATGCGTGATTTCATTCATCTCCCCCCCGTCAAAAATTTGTTGATTCCTCAGGGCATCAGCTGCCACGTGTCCCCATTAGTTTTACAAATACCACAACTTCGCTATTTTATAGGGTTTAATACTACAATTCGTTCATCTGGGCAAGGGGTTGGCGGGTTATCGCCAGGTTCAGCCGCTAATTTGCGATGCGGGATATGAATTCCTCGAATTTGCCGCCCGGCCCTCTCGGGATTTCGTTGCGAAAATACGTCAGTGTCAGCCGGAACGGATGGCCCAGCGATTCAAGGATGATTTCGCGCAATCTCGCCTCCTGCGTCGCGGTCAGAGGGGCGTCAATCCGCAGGCACGCCTCGATGTCGTTGAGCGAATGCTGGATGAGCTGATGCTGCCGCACCATCCTGATCTCGGGGTATTGCTTGAAACTGATGCTCGCCCACCGCCGCCGGCCATCGGGCAGGACCAACAGATTGCGGGTGCGGCCAAGCACGCGCTCGATCGTTGGCAGTCCCCGCCCGCAGGCGCAAGGGAGGCCCGCCTCGGCGTAGTCGCCCAGCTCATAGCGGATGAGCGGCGTGGCGTAATTATGCAGCGAGGTGACTACGACGCGGCCGATTTCCCCCGGCGCGCACGGCCTGCCCTGATCATCAAGAATTTCCACCAGCACGGTTTCCGCCATGACGTGGTACCGCTTTTCATCCTCCGGACATTGCAGGGCCAGATAGCCGAGTTCCTTGCAACTGTACATGTCGTGCAGCGGCACCCCCCACACTTCCCGGCATAATTCACGCAGATCAGCCGGCATGGTTTCACTCAAGGTCCTGACGCCTCGCAGATTGGACAATCGCTCGCCGGAGACGGCGAAATGCCGTGCCAACGCCCTGAGATTGGTGGGATAGGTCAGCAGGTAATCGGGGTTGAATCCGGCAAGCCACAGCGCCTGGGTCTCGATGTCCGTGGGCTTCAACACGCCGGCGGCGCCGGTGACGGCCACCTCGCTGACCGGCGGGCCCCAATTGTCGAAAACCGAACCCTCCGGCGGTTCCCCCAACTCCCTGTCCACGCTGTCGCGGATCACCGCGAGCCTTCCCTTGAAGTCGCGTCGATGCCAGGCGTGATCGCGCAATGTCAGCGCTTCCCACAGCAGGGCATCCGCTTCGGTGCGCCGCACCGTCACCGGCTCACCGGTGGTGCCGGAGGTCTGGATCGCCGTGACACGGCCGAGTTTCGCCGGCGCGTTATTGCTATGGATGGCATCGCCGGCGCTCTGGATGTCGCGCCGCGTGAGCAGCGGCAGCCGAAGCCAGGCAGTCCCGTCGAACGAACCGCCGGTCGCGTAACCCGCGGCTGTCAGTCGCTCCCGATAAAACGGTGCGGTCTCCCAGGCGTGCCGAAGCAGGCGCCGGATCTGTTTGAATTGATAGTCCCGCAATTGATCGACAGACCACCATTGCGACTGCTCCAACTGACCGAGTTGCTCCAGCAACAATGCGCCGCGGGATGTGGGCAACGGGGTGCGAGTGGCGGACGATGCGCGCATAAATCACGGGTCAACGATTGATCGTTTGTGGAGTATAAGAACGGCATGGCGGTCGGTAAATGCACGCTGCATACCACCCGCGGCGTTTCACGCTCGCTTTGCCGCCGCCGCGTTAACCGGTATGCTTACCGCATCTCTAGTCATGGAGGCTGCATCATGACCAGGCGTCCGGTGGTTTTGATCATTGCATTGACGGCGCTGTTTTCCGGACAGGCGCTGGCGCTCGGGCTCGGCAGGATCGAAGTGCTGTCCAGGCTGAACCAGCCCTTCGAGGCGAGGATTCCATTGATCGGCGTGCGCGAAGGCGAGGCCGATGATCTCAAGGTGTCACTGGCCAGCCAGGAACGTTTCAAGCAGGCTGGCGTGGAGTACACGCCGTATTTGACGGGGCTGCGTTTCGAAGTCGTGTCCAGGGACGGCGCGACTTACGTGCGCGTACACAACCATGACCTGCTGCAGGAACCCTACCTGAGCTTTTTGCTGGAGGTGCGCTCGGCCTCGGGAGATGTTGTGCAGCAATATAATGCGCTTTTCGATCCGCCCAAGCCCTAGTTGAGGTATTCACGCGGGCCGGTGGGCGGGAGAGCGCACGGCGCTTATGCACCGCGTAATCGAAGCCGCCGCCGGCCCATCCGAGGACGCAACACATGCCTCGGAACACAAGAAGTCACGTCGCAACACATTGATTTTAAACAAAGTAAATTATGGAAATAATTTGACCGTTTTGTTACAAAGGCTGATGTTCATTGCCACGGAAAGTTTGTCGCTACGTGTTACACACAAAGTTATAAACAATTTTTGTGGGTAATTCTTGCCGTCAAAAACCGCACCGCAATGAACAGCACCACACGGATAACCTAGTTATCGAAATTTTCACGGGATTTTTACCACGATGCCGGGACACCCGCTTTTTAAAATGCCCCTCCCGGAACCCTACCCCGCCAAAACTCATCAACCCGGACCGCGGAAATGAAACGTAAAGACCTCCCCTGGCTTCCTGCTCTGTCGCTGTTGCTGGCCTGCGCGTGGAACGGCAATATCCTTGCCGCGGAGGATGCCGGGGATGCCGGCGTGAGCGATTTGACGCGCGATATCATGATGAACGGCGCGCGGAAATACGATGAATGCCTGCAACAACAGACGCAGGCGATGTTCAACGACTACGAGGACGTGCGCCGGTTGACCGATCAAGCCATGGTGAATTGCCGCCCGGCGCTGGCCGAACTCGAACGGAATTTGAAGAACCAGAAGCTCGACCCCGGCCTGACCGCCGGCTACGTCCGTCATGTCCGTGATTCGAGCGTGCGCCGCCTGCTGCCGCAGTTGATGGCCGCCAAGGCGCAGGCCGGGGATTCGGCGGCTGTTACTGTTCCGAAACCGCGGCGCTAGGCCGGCGACAGGGCCTTGGCTTGAGCACCAGCGGCGCCAGTTCGCGCAACGCGCGCCGGTATACGCCGCGCTTGAAGGCCACCACTTCGCGCAACGGCCGCCAGTAATACACCCAGCGCCAGGCGTCGAATTCCGGCGGATCGGCGCGGTCCAGGCGCACGCGGCTTTCATCGCTGGTCAATCGCAGCATGTACCAGACCTGCTTCTGGCCGATGCACAGCGGCAGGCGGCCGTGCCGGATCAGCCGCTCGGGGAGGCGATAGGACAACCAGCCGCGCGTGCAACCGATGACGTCCACGTCCCCCGGCTCCAGGCCCACCTCCTCGCGCAGTTCGCGGTACATGGCCTCCTCCGGTGTCTCGTTGGGGCGGATGCCGCCCTGCGGGAACTGCCAGGCATTCATGCCCGAACGCCGCGCCCACAGGACATGCTTGCGCCGGTTGGCGAGGATGATGCCGACATTCAGGCGGTAACCCTCGTCATCGATGACGTCGGCGCGTTCGGTGACCGGATGCATGCGGGGATTTTTTCACAAACACGGGCGGCCCGGCAACCCGGGATCGTATAAACTTCGCGTTTTTCCGCCTGGAGAACTCGCTTGGCGCTCGCCATTTTCGACCTGGACAACACCCTGATCGCCGGCGACAGCGACGTGTTGTGGGGCCAGTTCCTTGGTGAACACGGCCACGTGGACTACACGTCCCACGAGCGCGAGAACCAGCGCCATTTCGCCGCCTACAAGGCGGGAGGGCTGGACATCATGGCCTTTCTTCGCTTCCAGTTGCGCATCCTGAGCGAGCACGACGTCGGCACACTGCACCGCTGGCGCGAGGCCTTCGTGGAGGAAAAGATCAAGCCGGTGGTGCTGCCCAGGGCGCGGGCGCTCATCGAGAAGCACCGCGCCGCCGGCGACATTCCCGTCATCATCACCGCCACCAACCGCTTCATCACAGCGCCCATCGCGGAATTGTTCGGCATCGAACACTTGATTGCCACCGAGCCGGAGTTCAGGGACGGCCGCTACACGGGCGACGTCAGCGGCATCCCCTCCTACGCCGCCGGCAAGGTGACGCGGATGAGGGAGTGGGCGCAAGTGAATGGCCGCGACATGAGCGGCAGCTGGTTCTACAGCGACTCGCACAACGACCTGCCGCTGCTGCGCGAGGTCAGTCATCCGGTGGCGGTGGACCCCGACCCACGGCTCGAAACCGAGGCGCGAAGGCTGGGCTGGCCCATCATCAGCCTGCGTTAACCGGTCTTCTTCGCGCTCTTCCTTGGCCCCCTGCCTCCCGCATAGGCCTTGAGTATGACTTCGATCAGGGGACCGAAGCGTCTCTTGATCTCCCGGCAGCGCGAAACGTTGTGCAATTCCACCCCCTTGCGCTCGCTGCGTATCAGTCCGGCCTCCCGCAGCACCTTGAAATGCTGGGACAGGGTGGATTTGGGCAATGTCTTGCCTTTGACATGCAGGAACGCGCAACAGGTCTGCGGACATTCCGCCTGCACGATCCGGGCGTAGATCTGCACGCGCACGGGATCGGACAGGGCATAGAGTATGCCCTCAACGGTGATGGCCTCCGGCGCCGGATGGTAAAGCGGCTTCATGGCGCAAAGATTAGCAGCCTCCGCCACTTTGTGCATTAGTTCTATTATTCTGAACTAATGTAGTATATTATCACCGTGCTTGATTTCCCGGGAGACTTCACCAATGGGCAGACTCAACGGCAAGATTGCAGTCATCACCGGCGGCAACAGCGGCATGGGCCTGGAAACCGCAAGGCGCTTCGTCGCCGAGGGCGCGAAGGTGGTCATCACCGGCCGGAGGCGAAAGGAGCTGGACGCCGCGGTAAAATCAATCGGCAGGAACGTCACCGGCGTCCAGGGTGACGTGTCAAAGCTCGACGATCTGGACCGGCTGTATGCGCGCGTGAGGGAAAAACATGGTCATATCGACATCCTGTTCGCGAATGCCGGCCTGGCGCAGATGGCGCCCCTCGATCAGGTGACCGAGGAGTTCTTCGATCTCCATTTCGACGTCAACGTCAAGGGCCTGTTTTTCACGGTGCAAAAGGCGCTGCCCCTGATGCGCGACGGCAGCTCCATCATTCTCAACTCCTCCATCGCGGGACGGATGGGCATGGCGGGAATGAGCGTCTACAGCGCAACCAAGGCGGCGGTGCGTTCCTTCTCCCGCACCTGGACGATGGACCTCAAGGATCGCAAGATCCGCGTCAACACGTTGAGCCCGGGGCCGATCGAAACGCCGATTTTCGGCAAAATGGGGTTGACCGCGGATCAGACCAGGGAATTCGGAGAACGCGTGCTGGAGCAGGTCCCGATGGGGCGCATGGGAACCTCCGACGAAATCGCCAGGGCGGTGGTGTTTCTCGCCTCCGACGACAGCAGCTACATCACGGGAATCGATCTGTGCGTCGACGGCGGCATGGCGCAGATTTGATTCCGTCCTCCGAGCGCCGGTGGCCGGGGAATGCCCGTTGATCTGCGCGGAGTCCCAGCGATAGGCCGTTAATTGCACCCTCACGGAACCAAATCATGCGGATCGCAATCAAGTCAGTATGCCCCCACCGCAAGACAGGGGGCATGTGGGCCATGATGCCGACGGCCAAGTAACGCGCGCGGCCATCAGGACTCATGATGGCCGTCGCTTCCCGCCACCAGCGAGGATCCGGATATGACAGAAGACGAGGTACGGCGCCGCGCCTTTGCAATGCCGTTGACAAGTCCCGCCTATCCTCCCGGGCCCTACTGTTTTGTCAATCGCGAATATCTGATCATCACCTATCGCACTGATCCTGCGGTTCTGGAGAAAGTCGTTCCGGCCCCGTTGAAAGTACACGAACCGCTGGTCAAGTTCGAGTTCATGAAAATGCCGGATTCAACGGGTTTTGGCGATTACTGTGAATCTGGTCAGGTCATCCCCGTGAGTTTCAAGGGCGAGAGCGGTGGCTACCAGCACGGCATGTATCTCAACGACCACGCGCCGATTGCTGGCGGGCGCGAACTCTGGGGATTCCCCAAGAAATTGGGCGACCCGGATCTGCGCGTGGTCAAAGACGCCCTGATCGGCACGCTGGACATCAACGGCATGCGCGTCGCCACGGGGACGATGGGGTATAAACACGCGGCATTGGATAAAAAAACGATATTCGATGCACTGGTCGCACCGACATTCCTGCTGAAAATCATCCCCCATGTGGACGGTTCGCCCCGGATCTGCGAACTCGTGCGTTACACGCTGCAGGATCTCATCATCAAGGGCGCCTGGAGCGGACCAGGTGCCCTCGCCCTGACGCCGCATGCGCTGGCACCCGTGTCGGAATTGCCCGTCCTGGAGATTGTTTCCGCCGTTCATATCCTCACTGACCTCACCTTGCCATTGGGCAAGGTCGTCCACGACTATTTGAAATAGCGGCAGCTCATTGCTCCGTTGGAGGAACATCATGCGACTGAAAGACAAAGTGGCAATCGTAACGGGCGCGGCGAGCGGCATTGGCAAGGACATCGCTCAGACTTTCGCCCGTGAGAGCGCGAAAGTCGTGATTGCCGACCTGAATCTCGACAGCGCAAACGCAACCGCCGCCGAACTGCAAAAGAGTGGTGCGACGGCACTCGCCGTGACCATGGATGTGAGCAACGAACAACAAGTCAATACTGGCGTTGCCCAGGTCGCGGACAAATTTGGCGGCGTGGACATCCTGATAAGCAACGCCGGCATCCAGCATATTGATCCGGTCGTCGACCTGTCGTTCGAAAACTGGCGGAAGCTCATTGCGATCCATCTCGACGGCGCATTCCTGACAACGCGCGCCTGCTTGAAGCACATGTACCGGTCGGGACACGGCGGCACCGTCATCTACATGGGGTCGGTGCATTCCAAGGAGGCCTCGCCGCTAAAGGCACCCTACGTGGCCGCCAAGCACGCGCTGATCGGGCTGTGCAAGGTCGTGGCCAAGGAAGGCGCGGCACACGGGGTGCGCGCCAATGTGATCTGCCCCGGCTTCGTACGCACCCCACTGGTCGAAAAGCAAATCCCGGAACAGGCGAAGGAACTCGGGATCTCGGAGCAGGAGGTCATAAAGAACGTCATGCTCAAGGAGACCGTTGATGGCGAGTTCACGACCACGGCTGACGTTGCAGAGGTGGCTCTGTTCCTTGCGGCCTTCCCGAACAATGCATTGACGGGACAGTCCATTGTGGTCAGTCACGGATGGTTTATGCAATAACGTTTCACGTCAATCTCGTGGTGACGGGTGGCCATGGACACACACGTTGACTATTTGCTGCTGGGCGGCGGGCTGGCCGCAGCCACCGCAGCCGAAACACTCCGTTCCGAGGGCGCGACGGGCACTATTACGATGATTGCGTCGGAGGGCACGCCACCCTATCACCGTCCGCCTCTGTCCAAAGGGTATTTGCTCAAGGAGCATGGGGGCGATCAATCCTTCGTACACCCGGCCGGGTTCTATCAGGATAATGCCATTGATGTTCGTCTAGGCACCCGCGCAGTACATGTCGATCCCAAGGGTAAACTGGTTAAAACAGACCGTGCCGGATCGTTTCACTACGGAAAACTCCTGATAGCCACGGGCTCCCGCGTGCGACGCCTCGCGATGCCGGGCAAACGTCTCCCCGGGATTTATTACCTGCGCACTCTCGAGGATGCCGCAGCGTTACGAACAGCCATTGCGTCCGCAAAAAAGGCGGTCGTCGTCGGATCGAGCTTTATCGGAATGGAGTTGGCCGCAGTGTTTGTGTCGCGAGGTCTGCAAACGACGGTAATTGCCAAGAACAAGCTGCTGTACAACCTGCTGGAATCACCGGAAATATCGTCGTTCTTTGCCAACTATTATCGATCGCGCGGCGTGGAGATCCTGCTTGGCCAGGCGGTCACGGCATTACACGGCGACACTTCGGTAACAGGCGTTGCGACGGATGGCGGCATTGTTGTTCCCTGCGACCTTGTTGCGATCGGCGCCGGAGTTGAACCTGATGTGGGTTGCCTTGAAGGCAGTGGACTTGAGTTGAATGACGGGGTTGTCGTCAATCAATATCTGCAAAGCGCGGACAAAAACGTCTTCGCGGCAGGCGACGTGGCCAGATTCTATGACCCGGTGTGCTGCCGTCACCGCCGGATCGAGCATTGGGACAACGCCGTGAAGCAGGGCCGGATCGCGGCACAGAACATGCTGGACAGGCGCCAGTCCTGCCGTGATGTCTCGTATTTCTTTTCCGAGGTCTTCGATATTGCCTTCAATTTCATCGGTGATGTGCAAGGACACGATCAACGCGTCCTCCGCACCACCGTACCTGACGAATCCTTTGCGGTCCTTTATCTGAAGGACGACCACCTCAAGGCCGGGTTCTTCCTCAAGCAACCGCCCGAGGAGGAGCAGGCGGCGGCGTCCCTGATCCTGAACTGGACGCCGCTCAACCGCGCGGGCCCCAATCTGGCGGATATTTCAGTGCCGCTGACGCGTCGGGCTGCGCAAACAGTCCTGATCCTTCAGGGTGGTGGCGCATTGGGCGCCTTCGAATGCGGCGTTGTGAAAGCCCTCGAGGAGCAGCAGATATTCCCCGACGTGGTGGCCGGCGTTTCGATAGGCGCGTTCAACGCTGCCATCATCGCCAGTAATCCGCGGCAGGCGACTTCCGCATTACAGGCGTTCTGGAAGGACTTGAGCATCCAGATGCCGTCCCTGCCCGATGAGACCACGCGTCGAACCCTGTCGTCGTGGGTTTCGCTGGCTTTCGGAAACCCCCGGTTCTTTCGTCCACGCTGGCTGTGGCCGGCGTTCCTCGACCAGAAAATGCCATTCCAGTGGACGAGCTTCTACGATCCATCGCCCGTCAAGGATTTATTGCGAAAATACGTGGATTTCCGGCACCTCAGGGACAGCCCCGTGCGGCTGCTCGTCAATGCGGTCAATGTCGAAACTGCCGAATTGGAGACCTTCGACAGCTATATCGACGAGTTGACCCCTGATCATGTGATGGCCAGCGGCAGCCTGCCGCCGGGATTTCCCTGGACCACGATACACGGTCGGCATTACTGGGACGGCGGGATGGTCAGCAATTCGCCGCTTGATCAGGTCATCGAGCGCTGCGGGCTGGCGGACAAGAAGGTGTATATCGTCAATCTCTATCCCGGCAGAAAACGCCTCCCCATCGACCTCGGCGAAGTAACGGCGCGTCGCGACGAGATCGTTTATGCAGAAAAGATCCGGCGGGATACCCGCATGCACGAAATCGTCGAAAACTACAAGCAACTGGTGCAGAACCTCGTCAACCAACTCGCTCCCGAAGCCGCGACGCAGGCCAGGCAGCATCCGCTGTACATTGAAACCGTGGGTCAGTCAGGACCCATTTCGGTTACCCGCATCGTGCATGAAGGCGAAGCGGGAGAGGGCCCATCGAGAGACTACGAATTTTCGGCGGAAACCATACAGGAACATATCACAGGCGGCTACGCGGCCGCCTGCAAGGCGTTGGGTGTTTCTCCGCGCGTGGAGTCCCGCGAGGGGAAGTAGCGTCTCCTCGGCTACGATGTATTGCGGCGTCGCCTGAGAGAAATTACTTTTCTGTCAGCCGAGCAGTTTCAGCACCGCGTCGCGTTCTTCCTCCAGCTCCCTCCGGGTGGCCTCCATGCGCGCGCGGCTGAAATCATTGATCGGCAATCCCTGCACGATGCTCCACTCGCCGTTGTTGCAGGTGACCGGGAAGGAATACATCAGGCCCGCGGGAATGCCGTAGCTGCCGTCGCTCGGCACCGTCATGCTGGTCCAGTCATCCGCCGGCGTGCCCAGCACCCAGTCGTGCATGTGGGCGATGGCGGCGTTGGCCGCCGAGGCGGCGCTGGAGGCGCCCCGCGCGGCAATCACCTCGGCGCCGCGCTTGGCCACCCTGGGGATGTAGGTCTTCTCGTACCAGTCCTGATCGATCATGGGCATCGCGGGCTTGCCGTCCACCAGCGCGTGATGCAGGTCGGGATACTGCGTGGTCGAATGATTGCCCCAGATCGCAACCTTCCTGATCGAGGTCACCGGCACGCCGATCCTGGCGGCCAGCTGGGCGACGGCGCGATTGTGATCGAGCCGGGTCATGGCCGTGAACTGGCGCGGGTCGAGATCCGGCGCGTATTTGACCGCCGTCCAGGCATTGGTATTCGCCGGATTGCCGACGACGATCACCCTCACCCTGCGGCTGGCGTGATCGTTTAAGGCCCTGCCCTGCACCTTGAAGATGCCGCCGTTGGCGGCCAGCAAATCGCTGCGTTCCATGCCCGGCCCGCGCGGCCTGGCGCCGACCAGCAGGGCGTAATCGACATCCTTGAAGGCGGCGTTCGGATCGTCACTCAGCTGCATGCCGCGCAACAACGGAAACGCGCAGTCATCCAGCTCCATGGCCACGCCTTCCAGCGCCTTCATCGCCGGCGTGATTTCCAGCGCCTGCAGGATGACGGGTTGATCGCGGCCCAGCATTTCCCCGGCGGCGATGCGGAACATCAGGGAATAGGAAATCTGGCCGGCCGCGCCGGTGACCGCCACGCGCACGGGGGGCTTCATGGCTCAGCTTCTCTGGTTGAAGGGCACGTAATCCCGCTTCTCCGCGCCGTTGTAGAGCTGCCGTGGACGGCCGATCTTGAAGTCCGGATCCTCCATCAGCTCCAGCCACTGCGCGATCCAGCCCACCGAGCGGCCCAGCGCGAAGATCACCGTGAACATGCTGAGCGGAATGCCCAGCGCCTTCAAGATGATGCCGGAATAAAAGTCGACGTTGGGATAGAGCTTGCGCTCGATGAAATACTCGTCCTTGAGCGCGATGTCCTCGAGCTTCAGCGCGGTGTCGAACAGCGCCCGATCGACCTTGTTGGGCAGCCGCTCCAAGAGGTCGTAGCAGACCTTGCGGATCACGCGCGAACGCGGGTCGAAGTTCTTGTAGACGCGGTGGCCGAAGCCCATGAGCCGGAAGGTGTCCTTCTTGTCCTTGGCGCGGGCGATGAATTTCGGGATGTTGTCCGGCGTCTTGATCTCGTTCAGCATGTGGATCACCGCCTCGTTGGCGCCGCCGTGGGCGCGGCCCCACAGCGACACCATGCCCGCGGCGATGCAGGCGAACGGGTTGGCCTCGGCGCTGCCGGACAGCCGCACGGTCGAGGTGCTGGCGTTCTGCTCGTGATCGGCGTGCAGGATCAGCAGCACGTCCAGGGCGCGCACCGCGACGGGATCGGGCGTGTAGGTGCTCATGGGATGCGAAAACATCATGTTGAGGAAGTTTTCGACGTAGCCGAGCGAGTTGTTGGGATAGACGAAGGGATGGCCGATGGCGAACTTGTAGCACTGCGCCGCCAGCGTCGGCATTTTGGCGATGACGCGCTTGGCGGTGAGGTCGCGATCCGCCGGATCATTCAAGTCCAGCGCCTCGTGGTAATAGGAGGACAGCGCCGCCATCACGCCCACCATGATGGACATGGGGTGCGCGTCATAGAGGTAGCCCGCATACATGTGATTGACGCGCTCGTGGACGTTGCTGCGGAACTTGACCTGGGCCTCGAATTCCTCGTACTGGCGGCGGGTGGGCAGTTCCCCGTACAACAGCAGGTAGCACACTTCGAGATAGGTGCTGTGCTCGGCGAGCTGCTCGATGGGGTAGCCGCGATGAAGCAGGATGCCCTTCTCCCCATCCAGAAAGGTGATCTTGCTGCGACAACTGGCGGTGGTTAAAAAGCCGGGATCGAGCGTAAACATCCCCAGGCCGCTGTACAACGTCTTGGTGTCAATGACCGGCGGGCCATAGGTGCCCTCGTGCACCGGACATTCGATGGATTTGCCCGTCTTGTTATCCGTGATCGTCACTGTATGCTTCGTCATTCCATCCCCCCAGAACTGTTTTGAATGAATTGCTGCTGCGGCCCCTCCGCCCACTAAAATGCCCCCGTCGGGGGCGGCCTAGAATAACGCTGGATTGCGCGCCGCAGCAAGCTCATAATTCACGGCTGCCGGAACAAAAAATCAGGAGGGGCGACAAATGCAAGACCCAGACCGGACTTTTTACTTGAAGCGGCATGTATAACAGCCGGATAATCAAGCTTCTTTGAAGATTGAGCGCTTGAGCCACATGTCGCCGAAAATCACGCTGCCGTCATTCTTATACAGCGGCAACGCCGCCTATATCGAGGCGTTGTATGAGACTTACCTGGACAATCCCGCGCGCCTCGCGGGGGAATGGCGGGACTATTTCGACCGGTTGCAGACCGAGCTGGCGCGCGGCGGCGGCGATCAACGCCATGATTTGATTCAGGAACGGCTGCGTGAGGCTGCGGCCCGGCCTCGTCCCCCTCGTCCCGCCGCTCCTGCCGCCGCAGGCGAAATCGATGCCTACGCCAGAAAGCAGGTGGCCGTGCTCCAGCTCATCAATGCCCACCGTTTCCGCGGCCACAGCCAGGCCGACCTCGATCCCCTGCACCAATACGAACGCCCCGCCGTGGCCGAGCTGGACCCCGCGTTCCACGGGCTCGGCCCGGAAGACATGGACACGGTATTCAACACCGGCTCCTTCCATGGCGGCGCGCCCGAGATGAAGCTGCGGGACCTCGTGGCGGCGTTGAAAAGGACCTACTGCGGCTCGATCGGCGCCGAGTACATGCATATCAACGAGACCGCGCAAAAACGCTGGATCCAGCAGCGCCTGGAGGCCGGCTCATCGGCGACCTTCACCGCCGACAGGAAACGTCAAATCCTCGAGCGGCTCATCGCCGCCCAGGCCCTCGAGGAGTACCTGCATACCAAATACGTCGGCCAGAAACGCTTCTCGCTCGAAGGCGGCGAAACGCTGATCCCGCTGCTCGACGAGTTGATCCAAGGCGGCGGGGGCGCCGGCGTCAAGGAGATCGTCATCGGCATGGCCCACCGCGGGCGCCTCAACGTGCTCGTGAACATCGTCGGCAAAATGCCCTCCGAGTTGATGCAGGAATTCGAGGGCAGGAAGAAGGCCGGCAGCGGCTCCGGCGATGTGAAGTACCACATGGGCTATTCCTCGGATATCGATACGCCGGGCGGGCCGGTGCACCTGACGCTGGCCTTCAACCCCTCGCACCTGGAGATCATCACGCCGGTGGTCGAGGGCTCGGTGCGCGCAAGGCAGGATCGCCGCCGCGACAGCGCGCGCAGCCAGGTGCTGCCCATCCTGATCCACGGCGACGCCGCCTTCGCCGGCCAGGGCGTGGTCATGGAGACCTTCAATTTCTCGCAGACGCGCGGCTATTCCACCGGCGGCACGGTGCACATCATCGTCAACAACCAGATCGGCTTCACCACATCCGATCCGCTCGATTCGCGCTCCACGCTCTATTGCACCGACGTGGCCAAGACCGTGCAGGCGCCGATTTTCCACGTCAACGCCGACAATCCGGAGGCGGTGCTGCGCATCGCCCTGCTGGCGCTCGATTACCGCATGACGTTCAAGAAGGACGTCGTCATCGATCTCGTCTGCTTCCGCAAGCACGGCCACAATGAATCCGACGAGCCGATGGCCACCCAGCCGATCATGTATCAGCGCATCCGCCAGCACCCCGGCCTGGTCAAACTCTACGCCGACCGTCTGCAACGGGAAGGGGTGATCGGCGCCGATGATCCGGCGCAGATGCGGCAGCAGTACGTGCAGATGCTGGAGGAGGACCAGCCGGTGTCCCGCTCGCAGATTTGCAACCTCGACAAGACCTACGCGGTGAATTTCGAGCCCTACAAGGCCGGCCAGTGGTGGATGCTGGCCGATACCACCCTGCCGCTGGAAAAGGCGCGACAGCTGGCCGGGCGGTTCACAAGCTACCCGCAAAATTTCAAGCTGCACAAGAGCGTGGCCAGGATCATGGAGGCCCGTCGTGAAATGGCGGCGGGCAGGGAGCCGATGGACTGGGGATTCGCCGAAACGCTTGCCTACGCCTCGCTGGTGGATGAGGGGTATCCGGTGCGCCTGTCCGGCCAGGACAGCGCCCGCGGCACCTTTTTCCACCGCCACGCCGTTCTGCACCACCAGGAGACCGGAGAAACCTTCCTGCCGTTGCAGCACATTCGCGAGGGGCAGGCGCAGTTCCTGGTCATCAATTCCACGCTTTCGGAAATGGCGGTGCTGGGCTTCGAGTACGGCTACAGCAGCTCCGAACCGAACGCGCTGGTCATCTGGGAGGCGCAATTCGGCGATTTCGCCAACTGTGCGCAGGTGGTCATCGACCAGTTCATCGCCTCCTGCGAGGCCAAGTGGGGACGGCTGTGCGGATTGACGCTGTTCCTCCCGCACGGCTACGACGGCCAGGGGCCGGAGCATTCCTCGGCCCGGCTGGAGCGCTTTCTGCAACTGTGCGCGGAGGACAACATGCAGGTGTGCGTGCCCAGCACGCCGGCGCAGATGTTCCATCTGCTGCGGCGGCAGATGCTGCGCCCCTACCGGCGGCCGCTGGTGGTGATGACGCCGAAGAGCCTGCTGCGCCACAAGCTGTCGGTGTCGACGCTCGCGGATGTCACCGATCGCGGCTACCAGATGGTGCTCAAGGAAATCGACCCCATCACGCCGGACGGGGTGGATCGCGTGCTGGTGTGCAGCGGCAAGGTGTATTTCGATTTGCTCGAGGCCCGCCGCGCCAACGGCATCGAGGACATCGCGATTCTGCGCATCGAGCAGCTTTATCCCTTCCCGCGCAATGATCTGCGCGCCGCCATCGAGGGCTACCCGAACGCGCGGGAGGTGGTGTGGGTGCAGGAGGAGCCGCGCAACCAGGGCGCCTGCGCCTTCCTGCTGGAAAGCCTCAACCTGTTCAGCTGCCTGCGTGAGCCGCAGACCATGATCATCGTGGCGCGGCCTTATTCCGCCGCGCCCGCCGTGGGCTCGTACGCCCTGCACCTGGAACAGCAGAAGACCATCGTCAGCGACGCGCTGCGGTTGCACGGCCGCGCCGGGCAGAAGAAAAAAACGGCCTGAGCGTATACTAGCGGGGCGGCGGCGGTCGGACGCCGGCTCGCGCGGCAAGGAAAGGGGGGCAGCATGCTCATCGAAGTGAAGGTGCCGGTGCTCGCGGAATCGACGCCCGACGCCACCCTGCTGGAATGGCGCAAAAAGGCGGGGGAAACCGTGCGCCGCGGCGAAAACCTGATCGATCTTGAAACCGACAAGGTCACGCTGGAGGTGGCGGCGCCGGAAAACGGCGTGTTGAAGGAAATCAAAAAACAGACCGGCGAGACCGTGGTCAGCAACGAGGTGCTCGCCATCCTTGACACCAGCGCCGCCGCGACCGCGACGGCCGCGCCGTCGGCAACCGCGCCCCCCGCCGCGGCTCCAAAACCCGCGCCGGCGAAGGAAACGGCGACGCCCGCCGCCAGGCTGAGTCCCGCGGCGCGCAAGCTGGTCGATGAGCAGGCCCTCGACCCCGCCGCCATCGCGGCCAGTGGCCGGGAAGGCCGCATCACCAAGACCGATGTCATCGAGCATCTGACCCGTGCCGCGCCGGCCGCCGCCCCTCCTCCCCCCGCCGCCGGCCGTGCGGAACAGCGCGTGCCGATGACGCGGCTGCGCAAGCGCGCCGCCGAGCGGCTGCTGCAGGCCCAGCGCGAAAACGCGCTGCTCACCACCTTCAACGAGGTCAACATGCAGCCGATCATGGAGCTGCGCAACCGCTACAAGGACGCCTTCGAGAAGGCCCACGGCGTCAAGCTCGGCTACATGTCCTTCTTCGCCCGGGCCGCGGTCGAGGCGCTCAAAAAATTCCCCGTCATCAACGCCTCGGTGGAGGGTGATGACATTCTGTATCACAACTACTTCGATCTGGGCATCGCGGTCAGCGCCCCCCGCGGACTGGTGGTGCCCGTCATCCGCGACGCCGACCAAATCTCCTTCGCCGATTTCGAGAAGCGGCTGCGCGACCTGTCCGAGAAGGCACGCAACAATCAATTGTCCATCGAGGACCTGACCGGCGGCACCTTCACCATCACCAACGGCGGCGTGTTCGGCTCGCTGCTGTCCACACCGATCGTCAATCCGCCGCAAAGCGCCATCCTCGGCATGCACAAGATTCAGGAGCGGCCGGTGGCTGAAAACGGCCAGGTCGTCATCCGTCCGATGATGTATCTGGCCGTGTCCTACGACCACCGCATCATTGACGGCCGCGAGGCGGTGCAATTCCTCGCGGCCATCAAGGAGCATCTGGAATATCCGGCCCTGGCGTTGCTGGGAATATAAGAAAATCCCATGGCTGACTACGACGTCATCGTCATCGGCGCCGGACCGGGCGGCTACGTGGCCGCGATCCGCTGCGCGCAACTGGGCCTCAAAACCGCCTGCGTCGAAGGCTGGCTCGGCGCCGGCGGCAAACCGGCGCTGGGCGGCACCTGCCTCAACGTCGGCTGCATCCCTTCCAAGGCGCTGCTCGATTCCTCGCACCATTACGAGCACATCAGCAGGCACGCCAAGGATCACGGCATCAGCGTGCAGGGCGTGGAGATGAACGTCGGCGTCATGCAGAAACGCAAGGACAAGGTCGTGCAGTCGCTGACGCTGGGAATCGCCGGGCTGTTCAAGAAAAACAAGATCGACTGGCTGCAAGGTTCCGGGAAATTGCTGGGCGCCAACGAAGTCGAGGTGAATCCCACCACGAGCGATGGCAAGAAACAAACCGTCCGCGCCGGACACATCATCATCGCCACCGGCTCGGTGCCGGCGCGCATTCCGCCCGCACCCGTCGATCAGAAAACCATCGTCGATTCCACGGGTGCGCTGGCGTTCGACGCCGTCCCCGGGACGCTGGGCGTGATCGGCGCCGGCGTCATCGGCCTGGAACTGGGCAGTGTGTGGCGGCGGCTCGGTGCGCAGGTCGTGGTGCTGGAGGCGCTGGACGATTTCCTGCCGGCGGCCGACAAGACCATCGCCGACGAGGCCTTCAAGACGCTCATCAAACAGGGGCTGGACATCCGCCTCGGCGCCAAGGTCACCGGCACCCAGGCCAGGGACGGCGGCGTCACCGTGAGCTACGAATTGAAGGGCGAGAAACAGGAGCTGACGGTCGAGAAATTAATCGTGGCGGTGGGCCGCAAGCCCAACACCGAGGGGCTGAATGCCGCCGGCGTCGGCCTCAAGCTCGACGCGCGCGGCTTCATCGAGGTGGACGCCGACTGCCGCACCAGCCTGCCGAACGTCTACGCGATCGGCGACGTCGTGCGCGGCCCCATGCTGGCGCACAAGGCCTCCGAGGAAGGCGTGGCCGTGGCCGAGCTCATCGCCGGCCAGCATCCGCATGTGAATCTGGACATCGTGCCGTGGGTCATCTACACCTGGCCCGAGATCGCCTGGGTGGGCAAGTCCGAACAGCAGTTGCGCGCGGAGGGACGCGAAATCAAAACCGGCAGTTTCCCCATGATGGCCAGCGGCCGCGCCAAGGCGATGAACGAAACCGGCGGGGTGGTCAAAATGATCGCCGACGCCCGCACCGATGAGCTGCTGGGGGTGCACATCTTTGCCGCCAACGCCTCGGAACTGATCGCCGAGGCGGTGCTGGCGATGAACTACGGCGGCAGCAGCGAGGACATCGCGCTCACCATCCACAGCCATCCGACGCTGGCCGAGGCCATGCACGAGGCGGCGCTGGCCGTCTCCGGCCGCGCCATTCATTTCTAGTCCGCAGGCCCCCGATCGCAGGGCCGTCAACATCCCCTCTGCCGTGGCATCGACGTCCGCCGGCGCTCAGGCCACGGCGGGCGGCTTGGAGATTTTTGTCACCTTGCGGTGTTTTTTGACTTCATCGCCATGGATGTCGGACGTGGAGGCAAGATGGCCGTTGAACTGGGTGACCAGATCATTGGTCGCCGCCTTGAAGATATCGAACACCTTCGCCGTCTGTTCGTACAGCCTGGGCGAGTACTCCGTGATCAGATCCGATTCCATCGCCGCGCACTCGGCGGGATTGCGCTGCCCCGTGAATATCTGCATCTGTCTGGTGCCGTATTCGATCCACAAGGCCATCAGTTCATTCTGTGTCTTCGCCAGCTTGTCGAAGATGGCGAGTTGAATATCGCCAAGTCTCGTCGCCGCCTGCCAGGCATTGGAGAGCATGTCCGCCGGACCGACGGATTGGGATTCGGATTTGGATCCGCTCATGTGCGACCTCCTCTGTAACCGGGTCTTGATAAGCGCGACCCGCAAGAAGTTATGATGAGCCGTGCCAGAATTCTTCCCAGCTTCTGAAAATTATTTCAGCTTGCTGACAGTATAGGCGGCGATCCATGGATCAACCACCTTGCCGTGCAGCAAACAGCGCGCGCCTTGCAACCCTGTCCTTCGGGTCGTAGCATTTGTCAATTGAAACAGGAGGTAAAGCTCAGCTGCCCTCCACACTACTGAAGACTTCCTCGATCCGCGGTGATGAACTGCAAAACCGTCTTGTTGATCCTCTGCTGCGCTGCGGCGTCTGCGGCCGTCCTGCCGGCCGCCGGCAATGCCTCCCGTGAGCCGCGGCAAGCCGGGGTCACGGACCGGACCGCCCCGGGCGTGGCGAGCCCGCCGCCCGTCGCGCCGGATGAGGGAACCTTGTACCGCTGCTGCACTTCCTCGGGGATCTTTCCTCGCTACGTGAACCCCGATGACCGCCCGAGAGCGGCCGCCAGGGAAGGCAGCTTCTGTCTCGCCGTCATGCCCTCGGGCCGGCGTATTCCCGGAATCGTCTGCCACAGCTGAAAGATCGACGCGAAACCGCCGGCTGCGGCATCGTGCTGTTTTCTGACCTGAAAATCCTCCATTTACCGACCCGCAAACTCCGGTTTCTCGTCCCTCGCACCGCGCGCTCCGCACGGCCGCGATCCGGCGTTTGTTGTTTCAAGCCTGCTGAACGCCGGGGGGCGGAGGAGCGGCCTTGCAGGCCGTGACGCGGTTGCGTCCGCCGTGCTTGGCCTCATACAGCGCGATGTCGGCGGCCTGCAGCAGTTGCCGGCTCGTTCTGCCGTGGTCGGGAAACGCCGCCACGCCGATGGATATCGTGGCCTGCAGGACCAGCTGCTCATGGCGCACACTCAGGGATTCAACGGCGGATCGCAGCTGCCCCATGCGCTGCATGGCGTGAGCGAGCGACGTCGCCGGCAGCACCACCACGAATTCCTCCCCCCCGTAGCGGCATACCACGTCCTCCGCGCGCGTTTGATCGCGCAGCAACGCGGCCAGCGACCGCAGCATGACATCCCCCGCGGCGTGTCCGTGGGTGTCGTTGAGAAGTTTGAAGTGATCGATGTCCAGCACGGCCAGGCTTAAGGGGCTTCGTTCACGGGTGGCCCTTGATAATTCGCGATCGAGCGTCTCCTCGAGATAGCGGCGGTTGAACAATCCGGTCAGCGGATCGCGGATGGCCTCCTCGCGTAACTTGGCCTGCAAGGCCATGTTCTCGGCAAGCTGCGCCTGCAGGCGCACGTTGTATTCCTGGATAATCATCTTTTGCTTGTTCAGGCGCCGGTTGAAGGACCACAGCAGCAGGATGGCCGCGCCGGCGGCCAGAAACATTGCCAGTGTGGCGCCCAGCACACGTTTCAATCTTTCAACCGGCGGCGGCGTCGCCTCCTCATAAAGCATTCCCTCCAGCGAATAATCACGATTCAACTGGCCGAGCTGGACATAGGTATCAGCGATGTTCTTCCATCGGCCCGCGTTCATGTGCCCGATCTCGATGAGATCGGGCAGCAATAATTCCCGCATGGTTTCATATTCGAACCGCAAATGCTCGGCCGTGCGGGACGTTCCGTATTGCTGGAGAATCCTGATGGTCTCGTCCGGGTGGGACATGGCGTATTCCCACCCCCGCATGCTGGCCCCCCGGAAGGCCGCCACCCGTTCCGGATGCGCACTGATTTCCCGCTCGGAGGTGAAAAGATTATCGCCGTAGAAATCGATCCCATAGTGCAGCGGGCGGAAAAGCCGGATGGGAAACCCGTGTTCGTGGAAAAAGTAGGGCTGATCGGTGAGATAAGCGGACAGGGCATCCAGCCTGCCCTCCATCAACGCCTCCTTGTCATCGGCCTGATCGAGAAAGTTGAATTTGTCGAGCGACCCGGCTTCATTCAGCAGCATGGGCTTGATGGACGGCGTGCTGGCGCTGTCCATGATCGTCCTGCCGACCAGCTGTTGCGGCGTGATGATGTCCGAGTCCCGCGCGACGATTAACACGTCGGGGGAATGTTGGAAAATGACCCCGAGGATGACCACGGGCTTGCCGCGGCAGCGATCCAAGAGCAGGCCGGCGGATCCCGTCGCATACTGGGCCCGGCCGGAGACAACCTCGCCGACGATGTCGATGTCGGGACCGCCCTCCCGGATTTCAACATCCAACCCGGCGTCGCGGTAATAGCCCTTCTCCCGGGCGATGTAATAGCCGGCGAATTGATAGGACCGGGCCCATTTGAGTTGCAGCGCGACCTGCTCGGCAGCCCCTGCCGGCGCGGCCAGCATGATCGCGACACAAACAGACAGAATCAGGCGCATGACTCTCATGGATGATTTCGGCTGGATCACCCGCCGCCGGCGATCGTGATTTTGCCCCGCGTGGCCGGGAAGGCCGGGGGGCGGGAGCCAACCGCCACTTGTCCGGGCACCGCGCGATGGTCAAACAGATTTTGCATGCTACATGCATTGCCAGGCGGTGTGATTCGTGATTCCCCCTATGGCACTGACACGCGCTTTTTGTTACCATTTCTTGTGCAGTGCAGCGAACGATAAACGCGGGCTTCCTTCCCCGTGCAACGTAATGTATACCTCTCAATAAATCGGGAGAAGAGCATGCAAAACACAGTCATCGTCGCCGCCGGACGCACCGCCATCGGCAATTTCGGCGGCGCATTCGCAGACACGCCGGCCGCGCAGCTCGGCGCCAAGGTCATCGCGGCGCTGCTCAAGCAAACCAATCTCAAACCCGAACAAATCGACGAGGTCATCCTGGGTCAGGTGCTGACCGCAGGCGTCGGAATGAATCCGGCGCGGCAGGCGGCGATCTACGCCGGTCTTCCGCACACCATCCCATCGATGACCATCAACAAGGTCTGCGGTTCCGGCCTCAAAGCGGTGGCCCTGGCGGCGCAGGCCATCCGCGCGGGCGATGCCGAAGTCATCATCGCCGGCGGCCAGGAAAACATGAGCCTCGCCCCACACCTTCTGCCCAAATCCCGCACCGGCACCAAGATGGGCGACTGGCCGCTGAAGGACCACATGATCAACGAGGGCCTGACCGACGTTTTCAACAACTGCCACATGGGCGTCACCGCCGAGAACATCGTCAAGCAGTACGGTTTCACCCGCGAGGCCCAGGACAGGTTCGCCGCCGCCTCCCAGCAGAAGGCCGAGGCGGCGCAGAAGGCCGGCAGGTTCAACGACGAGATCATCCCGATCGAGATCCCGCAGAAGAAGGGCGAGCCGCTCATCATCAACAAGGATGAATATCCGCGCCACGGCACGACCGTCGAGGGGCTGGCCAAACTGCGTCCGGCCTTTGACAAGGACGGCACGGTGACGGCGGGAAACGCCTCCGGCATCAACGACGGCGCCGCCGCCGTCATCGTAACGAGCGAAAAAAAGGCCGGCGAATTGGGCTTGCAACCGCTGGCGAGAATCGTGGCCTATGCCAGCGCCGGCGTCGACCCCAAGATCATGGGCACCGGCCCCATCCCGGCCACCCGGCGCTGCCTGCAAAAGGCGGGGTGGACGGTCGCCGATCTCGATTTGATAGAAGCCAACGAGGCCTTCGCCGCCCAAGCCATGTCCGTGGACAAGGATCTGGGCTGGGATGTGAGCAAGGTCAATGTCAACGGCGGCGCCGTCGCGCTCGGTCACCCCATCGGCGCTTCCGGCTGCCGCATACTGGTGACGCTGCTGCATGAAATGAAACGTCGCAACGCCAAAAAGGGTCTCGCCACGCTGTGCATCGGCGGCGGCCAGGGTGTCGCGATTGCCGTGGAGAGATGAGGCCATGAAAACCTCACTGCAGGGCAGGGTCGCCATCGTCACCGGCGGCACGGGCGGCATCGGCATGGCGATTTGCCGGCAACTCGCGGACTCCGGCGCCAGGGTTGCCACCAATTACCGCAGCGAGGAAAAGCTCAAGAAGGCTCAGGAGGCAGGCAAGGGATATGCTTTTTATTTCTTCAAGGCCGACGTCACGGATTTCGACAGTTGCAAACAATTCGTCGAGGCCGTGGAAAAAGACGTCGGCCCGGTTGACATCCTGGTCAACTGCGCCGGCATCACCAGGGACACCACGCTGCGCAAGATGACCAGGGAACAATGGGACAGCGTATTGACCACCAACCTGGACAGCGTCTTCAACATGAGCCGTCACGTCGTCCAGGGCATGACGGATCGCGGTTTCGGACGCATCATCAACATCTCCTCCGTCAACGGACAGAAGGGCCAGTTGGGACAGACCAATTACTCCGCCGCCAAGGCCGGCATGCACGGCTTCACCATGGCGCTGGCGCAGGAGGTGGCCCGCAAGGGCGTGACGGTCAACACCGTCTCCCCCGGCTACATCGCCACCGACATGGTCATGGCCGTTCCGGAGGACATCCGCAAACAAATCATCGCGCAGATCCCGGTCGGCCGTCTCGGCAGGCCCGAGGAAATCGCCTGCGTGGTCGATTTTCTGTGCGCGCCGGAGGCGGCATTCATCACCGGCGCCGACATTTCCGCCAATGGCGGCCAGCACATGATGTAGCGAGGGACAATCATGACTGAAAAACGCATCATCAAAAAATATCCCAATCGTCGCCTGTACGATACGACGGAAAGCAAGTACATCACGCTGGAGGACGTGCGCCACCTGATCGTCCAGGGCGTGCCGTTCTGCGTCGTCGACAAGCAGACCGAGGAGGACATCACGCGCAGCATTCTCCTGCAAATCATCATCGAGCAGGAGGAGGCCGGAGGATCGCCGTTTTTCTCCACCGACGCCCTGCAACAGTTGATTGGCTTCTACGGCAAGTCCATGCAAAACCTGGCGGCCCAGTACATCCAGCAAAGCCTGTCGTTGTTCACCAATCAGCAGCAGCGCTTGAGCGAGCAGGTGACCCGCGCCGTCAGCAGCAATCCGATGACCGTATGGAGCAAGATGACCGAGCAGAATCTCGAACTCTGGCAGCGCATGCAAAATGAATTCTTGAAGGCGACCGGCATGCCGGTGAGCCCCGCCCCCGCCGCCGGGGCGGGAGCCGGACCCTCCACCGACATTCCTCCCAAGGATTGAAGCCGCCGGCGTCTCCCGGGCGGCAAACGGCCGTGTCTTGAAATCCGTTTCCGGGGTCGCCGGCCATGAGCGCCGAACTCGTCTGCTGGAAATGCGGCCACCCGCTGGGTGCTGCGGGGTTATCGATCTCGCGGCGCGATCTCTGCCCCAAATGCAACGTGGATCTGCACGTCTGCAAGCTGTGCCGGTTCTATGATGTCCGCGCCGCCAAGGCCTGCCGCGAACCCATTGCCGAGCCCGTCGCCGACAAGGAGCACGCCAACTTCTGCGACTATTTCAAACCCATGGCCGGCGCCTGGCATCCGGAAGATCAATCAAGAGCCGCGGCAGTCCGTGCCCGGCTGGACGCCCTTTTTGGCCTCGACAAATAAAAGCCCCGGCTGGAACAATCCTGCCGGGGCTTTTGCTCATGCCACTGCTTGGCGCCTTTCAAGCGGCCTTGCTGAGTTCCCACGTATCGGGTGAACGATTGAGCCGCGACAGCAGCAACTCGCGTTCGAGCTCAAGTTCACGCGGCAGGCGATCGCCAAACTTGGCGAAGAACTCCTTCTGCTCCTCGGCCTCGGCCTTGGCCTTTTCCCGATCGATGTTCATGATCGAGTAATACTTCTCGCGCGGAAAATCCAGGCCGTCCCAATTCAGCGCCGAGTGTGGCGGCAGCCAGCCGATGGGGCTTTCCACGGCCTGGCCCCGGCCCCGGCAGCGATCCACGATCCATTTCAACGCGCGCATGTTTTCGCCGAAGCCGGGCCACACGAACCTGCCGTTCTCATCCTTGCGGAACCAGTTGACGCGGAAGATGAGCGGCGGGGTGGAGACGCTTCCGCGACCGATCTTGAGCCAGTGCGACCAGTAATCGGCCATGTTGTAACCGCAGAACGGTAGCATGGCCATCGGATCGCGGCGCATGGCGGCCTGGCCGATGGCGGCCGCGGTGGCCTCCGAACCCATGGTGGCGGCGAGATACACGCCGTGCTCCCAGGAGTAGCTCTGGAATACCAGCGGGAAATTCTTGCTGACCCGGCCGCCGAACACGAAGGCACTGATCGGCACGCCGGCGGGGTTCTCCCAGTCGGGATCGATGGACGGGCATTGACTGGCGGGCGCGGTGAAGCGTGCGTTGGGGTGCGCGGCCGGACCATCGCTTGCCGGCGTCCAATCCCTGCCTTTCCAATCGATGGCATGTGCCGGTGGTTGATCGGTCATGCCCTCCCACCACACGTCGCCGTCATCAGTCAGCGCGCAGTTGGTGAAGATGCAGTTTCCCTTCAACGTCAGCATGGCGTTGGGATTGGAGTGCATGGAGGTGCCCGGCGCCACGCCGAAATAGCCGGCCTCCGGGTTGATGGCGTAGAACCTGCCGTCCGCCCCCGGCTTGATCCAGGCAATGTCATCGCCGATGGTGGTGACCTTCCAGCCCTTGAAGCCATCGGCCGGCGGGATCAGCATGGCGAAGTTGGTCTTGCCGCAGGCGCTCGGAAATGCCGCCGCGACATAGGTCTTCTCGCCCTGGGGCGACTCGACGCCCAGAATCAGCATGTGTTCGGCGAGCCAGCCCTGCTCGCGGCCCATGACCGACGCGATGCGCAGCGCGAAGCACTTTTTGCCCAAGAGGGCATTGCCGCCGTAGCCGGAGCCGTACGACCAGATTTCCTGGGTCTCGGGAAAATGAGTGATGTATTTCGTGTCATTGCACGGCCAGGAGACATCCTTCTGGCCCGGCGCCAGCGGCGCGCCGACGGAATGCACGCAGGGCACGAATTTCCCATGCTCGCCGAGCGCGTCCAGCGCCTGCTGGCCCATGCGCGTCATGATGCGCTGGTTGACGGCGACATAAGGCGAATCGCTGATCTCAACGCCGATGTGCGAAATGTTGGAGCCGATCGGCCCCATGCTGAACGGCACCACGTACATGGTGCGGCCGCGCATGCAGCCGTCGAAAAGCTTGTCGAGGATGGCCCGCATTTCCTTGGGGTCCATCCAGTTGTTGGTCGGCCCCGCGTCCTCCTTTTTTGCGCTGCAGATGAAGGTGCGGTCCTCCACGCGCGCCACGTCACCGGGGCTGGAGCGGGCAAGAAAACTGTGGGGACGCTTGGCGGGATTGAGCTGGATGAAGGTGCCGGCCTTCACCAGCGCTTCGCACATCCGGTCATACTCCGCTTGTGATCCGTCGCACCAATAAATTTTCTCCGGTTTGCAGCGGGCGGCGATTTCATCCACCCACTTGAGTAGGGCTCGGTTCCTGGTTCTTTTGCTGCCATCGTGCTGGATGGTCATTAGACGCGCTCCTGAAGTCGCTACGTTTATCCAAAGTCCAAATGCGGAGGCCGCCGCCCACCCGCGACCAATTTCAATCATGCACTTTAACTGAAACAGTTCAGTTATATCAAGGGGTTACATATTTGATGCTGCTGCGCACTGTAAGTCCCCCTTGCGCTTGAAAATTTGCACCCGTGTTGATGGCCGATTCCATGGGCTCCTCTGTTGACCAAGGGTGTTGACAAGGAAAGAAAATATATATATTGTGCGTCGCAACAAATGGTGCGGCGCATCATTAAATTTGTTGAATCACGGGTACAGACGCTACAGACGAGGATGACATCATGCAAAACGCATTCGTAGAGCAATTGGAAGATTTCGGCAAGAGCACCCTGGAGGCAACCAAGGAGCTCGAATCGATCAGCACCAGCCTGATCAGCAAGCTGACGGAAATTCAGATGCAAATGCTGTCCATTGCATTGGAAGCGAACGTCAAGAACATCAACCTGGTCAGCGGCACGCGCGACTACAAGGAGCTCTTCGCCGCGCAGGCCAGGCTCGCCTCCGAGTACAACGACAAGCTGTTCAACAACGCCAAGAAGACCAGCGACATCCTGAACGAGGCGCGCACGCAGCTGACGGAATGGATGACGGCGGTGATGAAGACGGGCACCAAAAAGTCCTCCAACGGACGCAAAGCCGCCTAGCCCGGACGATTCTGACCTCCCTTCCCTTCATCCGACCCTCCCCGGGGCGGCTCTGAAGGGATTTTTTTTGTCCATCAATTTGGATGTACCATGCGAGATCACACCGCCTGGAGGCCAGCCATGAAAATCAAACTCGACATCGATGCCACGCCGAAGGAATTGCGCGTCTTTTTCGGCATGCCTGATTTTGAGCCGCTGCAAAAGGAATGGCTGGTATATCTCCGTGAAAAAATGAAACAGGGAATGGAGAACTTTGATCCGGCCGCCCTGCTGGCGAATCCGGCCGGTTCCTTCAAGATGTTCGAGGAGATGCAAAAGGCCTTCTGGCAGCAGTATGCCAGGAAGGCCGGTGAACAACCCGAGGAAGGCGCCTGAGACGCCCTAGGTACGCTGATTCACCCATTCACAGGCGGCCGGCGGGATCATCTTCTGCGCCTTGCCGCTCACGTAGATGCCGATGTGGCCGCCGGGAAATTCAAGCGCGGTGTAATCCTTGGTGCCGACATAGCGTTCGAGCGCCTTGGAGGAGGCCGGCGGCACCAGATGATCATCCTTGGCATAGATATTGAGGACCGGCATGGTGATATTTTTCAAATCGACCCGATGATTGCCGATGACGATCTCGCCCTTGATTAATTTGTTTTTCTGATAAAAATCCTTCATGAATTGGCGGTAGGCCTCGCCGACCTGATCGGGACTGTCAAAGATCCACTTCTCCATGCGCATGAAATTCTTTGCCGCCATGGGATCATCCAGCGTATTGATCATGTCCATGTACTTCTGACCGAACAGACGGAAGGGCTTCAAGGCGAGGAAGGTCCAGTTGAGCATCTCTCCGGGGACATTGCCCATGGTCTCGACGAGACGATCGATATCCACCTTCCTCACCCAATGGCTGAGCATGTCGTCGGGCGTGTGGAAATCGACCGGCGTCACCGTCGTGATCAAATTGCGCACCTTCTTCGGATGGGTCGCGGCAAAGCACAGGCTGAAGGTGCCGCCCTGGCAGATGCCAAGGATGTTGATGCTGTCGACGCCGTGCCGCTTGCGCAGGACATCCACGCAACGGCCCAGATAGCCATTGATGTAGTCGTCGAGGGTCAGGTACAGATCGCCGCCATCCGGATAACCCCAGTCAATCAAATAAACATCCAGGCCGCCCGCCATCAGGCCGCGTATCATGGAACGATTCTGTTGCAGATCAGCCATGTAGGGCCGGTTGACCAGCGCGTAAACGACAAGCAGCGGCACCGGGTTGAGCCGTTCCACAAAGGGCTTGAAGTGGTAGAGCACCAGCTTGTCTTCGCGGTAGATTTCCTCCTTCTCGGTGGCGCCCACGTCAATTTCACCCAGCTCGCTCAGCGTCTTCATGCCAAGCGCGAGCTTGTTGCCAAGATCCTGCATTTCCTTGAGGGCCTCGTCCGGCGTGATCTGGAATGGGAACACTGGGGTCGACTCCTGATGAAAGTGGATGGTTTACCCGCCCGCCTTGACCGGGCGCTGTGATTCGGCCGGTGAGTTGCCCGCAGTCGCGGCGCCGGCCTCCACCGCGCCGGGGGCTCTTGCCGTGATCATCCTTTTCCCAGCCTGTTTTTTCCGTGCCGGCAGTTCCGCGGACTCCGCCGGCCTGCCTCCGGATGTCTCATCGCCTGCCACGGCGCCGGCGACTCCGGTACGTTTGCGCAAAGCATCCGCTTCCCTTGACTGGGCGCCTCCTTCACCGCCATGGCCGCCGCCGGCGTGATGTGCATGACGGTGTGACGGGCCCCCGTCGCGGCCGTTGCGCTCCCGTTGCAGCGACTTGATGGAACGCCGTAATTCGTTCTGATGCCTGATGATGCTGTTCATTTCGCGGCGTGTCGGCATGTTCAGAGCGCCGAGATGTTCATCCAGGATGAGGCGGGCCTGGTGCTTGACGGCCATCAGGGCGTTGACCATTTCCCCGTAGACATCCTGAAATTCGGGCGACATGACGAATTCGGCGTACGATTCCTCGCCGCAATCCACCCACAGGTCGTACATCGCGCGCAATGTTTTGATCGACTCGCCCTTCTCACCCATGGCCTCCAGCTTTTTATAGAGGCGGTCGAGGGTGTCCATGCCGAGGTGATGATGGGCGCTGAGATACTCCTGCAGCACCTTTTGATAATTGAGCAGCGCGCGGGCGAATTGCTGCAATTGTTCCTGGCTTTCACGGGTATAGCCGACGCCCGGAACGGAAAGGAATCGATCCACGCTCCGATGCACCTGCTCGCCCATTTTCTCCAGCGCCTCCGAGCGGACGTTCCGCAACACGTCGCCGGGGGTCATGGCGCTGCCCGACATCATGCGGTACCAGGTGTCCAGCGGCAGTTCGAACAATGCCGAAAAACCACGGAGATAATTCGGCACATCCTGGGACCGGGCCCTGGCGAGGGTTTCCTTGATCGCATCAAAGTGGGATTTGAGCTGTTCCTTCCAGCCGTCGCCCTCCTTCGCGCCGGCGGGAATGGAGGTGAGGAATTTCATCAGCTCTTGGGAGAGCGTCATGAAAACCTTGCCCTGCTCCACCAGATGTTCGTAGAACCGGCGATGTTCCGGCAGGCTTCCGGCCACGGCGTTCCACCAGTGGTCAAGCCCCTCCGCCCAGCTTCCCTTTGACGGGCCGCCGGCGGCGTCGGCCACGCCCTGCGTATACATGCGGCTCCAGCTTTCCCAGAATTGCCTCTGGAGATCGAGCCAGCCGGTATTTTCCGTTGAATTTGCGGAGGGATTGTCAGTGGTCATAAAAGCTTCACTTGGCGTCGATGAGCATGGTAGACGGCTAACTTTTTGTATGCTAGCACGCCGATTATTGCACTGCAACAAAAGACATCGCACAGAAGAACCCCGCGCTGGACGATATAATTGATTTTCAAGCCCGTTTCGACCCCCTCATGCCTCCGGACCAAGACCTGCTCCTGAATACCGCGATCGAGGCGGTGGCGACTGCCTGCGCGATTACCCGCCGGTTGCAATCCGAACGCCGCACCGTGGCCGGACTTACCAAGACCGATCACAGCCCCGTGACGGTCGCGGATTTCGCCGCCCAGGCCATTATCGGACATCATCTGCAATCGCGCCTCGCTGATCTGCGCCTCGTAGGCGAGGAAGAGGGTGCCATGTTGTGCGGCGCGGGCGCCGCCCCGCTATGCGAGGACGTCACCGCGGCGCTGCGGGCGGCGTGGCCGCAAGCGACGCCTGATGCGATCGTTGCCGCCGTGGATGCCGGCCGGCACGGTCCTCTCACCAGCGGGTACTGGACGCTGGATCCCATCGACGGCACCAAGGGCTTTCTGCGCGGCGGGCAGTATGCAGTTTCGCTCGCCTACCTGGAGCAGGATCAGGTGCGGATTGCGGTCATGGGCTGCCCCAATCTGGCCGCCGATCCAGCGGCGCCCCTGGATCGGGCGGATGCCCGGGGCGTCATCGTCTATGCCACTGCCGGCGGCGGCGGCTGGTCCGTGCCCGCCACGCTGCCTGACGCGACGCCGACGAGATTACATTGCAGCGCTGACGCACGGGGAGCTTTGCGATTGTGCGAATCGGTGGAATCGGCGCACAGCCGTCACGATCTCTCCGCGCGCCTTCTGGCGGCCCTCGGTTGCGACACCTCGACCGTGCGTCTGGACAGCCAGGCCAAATATGTCGTGGTGGCGCGCGGCCAGGCGGACGCGTACCTGCGCATCCCCCGCAAACGGGACTATGCGGAGAAAATCTGGGACCATGCTGCGGGCAGTTTGATCGCCGCGGAGGCCGGCGCGACGGTCACGGACGCGGAGGGAAGGCCCCTGGACTGGAGTGCGGGCAGCGAACTGACGCGCAATCGCGGCATCCTCTGCGCCCCGCCGCACTGGCATGCCCGGCTTCTGGACGCCCTGCATCGACTTGAATAGGGTTTCATTCCCCCGTTTGCAGCAACAGACCCTTGTCGCGCGCGATCTGAAAGGTGCGGGAGAAAATCCAGACGCCCAGCGCCAGATACAGCAGCGAGGTCAGCACGCTGCCGGCAAACAGGGACGGGTCAAATCGGTGCTCGAGCAACACCGCCCGCATGCCTTCGAATACATAACTGCTCGGCACCGCCCATGCCAGCGGCCGCACGATCTCCGGCAGGGTGGAAACTGGATAGTAAATGCCGCTGATTGGCGCCAGCGCGAAGATCGACGCCCACGCCAGGCTTTCCACGCCCAGCCCGTAGCGCAGCAGCGCCGCGCAGATCAGCAACCCCACCGCCCATCCGAACATGATCAGCACGCTGAAGAACGCCAGCAACGGAAAGCCCATGTCGAATATGGAATAGCGGTACAGCGGGATGGCCAGCAGGGCGGCCGCGCCCACGCCGATGACCGCGCGCAGGACACTGATCACCAGGAGGGCGGCGATGAATTCATGGGGCCGCAGCGGGCTGGAAAAAAGATTGCCGAGATTGCGCGCGTACATCTCCTCCATGAACACCACCGACACGCCCAGTTGCGCGCGGAACAGCACGTCCCACAGCAGCACCGCCCCGATCAGCACGCCGCCGGCCTGCGCCACCCAGGAACTATGAGTGCTGAAAAAACGCGTCACCAGCCCCCAGATGATCATCTGCACCGTGGGCCAGTACACCGAATCGACGAGGCGCGGCCAGGAGCCGCGCAGCAGGTACAGATAGCGCAGCACGATGGCGTACACGCGGCCCCGGCTGAAACCATCATCAAACATGCGCGGCCTCGCTCTCCCTCGACATCGCGCGGCGGCCGCCGTTTTCATCGCGGGCGATGTCGAGAAACACCTGTTCCAGCGTGGCGCGCCCGTAGCGGGCGATGAGCGCCGCGGGTTCGCCGCGATCCACGATCCGCCCCGTGCGCATGATCATGACGTGATCGCAGATGCGCTCGACCTCCGTCATGTTGTGGGAACTCAACAAAACGGTCGCCCCCGTGCGACGTTGATAGGACATGAGGAGGGCGCGTATGCGATCGGCGACATCCGGGTCCAGCGAGGCGGTCGGCTCGTCCAGCAGGATCAGCTCCGGCTCGTTCAGCAGGGCCTTGGCCAGCGTCACCCGGGTCTTCTGGCCGGCGGACAGGGTTCGATATTTGCGGTCCATGATGGCCGCAATCGCCAGCTCCTCCGCCAGTTGCCGCAACCGCCGCCTCCGATCCCTGACGCCGTACAAACGCGCGTATATCGTGAGGTTCTCGCGCACGCTCAGGCTTTGCGGCAGTTCGACGTAGGGCGATGAAAAATTCATGCGCTGAAGGCACTGGTAGCGGTGCCGGCTCAGGTCCAGACCGAAGATCGTGATGCGCCCAGCCGTGGGCGTGACCAGGCCCAGCAGCATGGCCAGCGTCGTCGTCTTGCCGGCGCCGTTGGCCCCCAGCAGGCCGTGGATGCCGCCTCCATGCAATTGAAAGCTGATGTCATCCACCGCGCGTATCGGGCCGTAATGCTTGCTCAGCCCCTCCACATTCAGGACGGATTCATTCATGGACGGCCATCATGGTTGAAGTCGATATACGGAACAAGCGCAACGTCCTATAATCCGCGTCGGAGGTAAACGTCATGAAAATCCGCACGCTCATCGTACTCACCCTTTCACTGCTCGTTGGAACGGGATCGGCCGGTGCGTATGACGCCGACGGCGTGGGCGAGTTCTCGCATCTGACGTTGCGGGGCATTCACACGATCGCCCTCGACTTCGACGGCTTTTATGGCGATGTGGAGCAGTGCGGCGGCGCCGGTGAATCCGGCCTGCGCCGGGAGATCGAGCGGCGGCTGCTCCAGGCCGGCCTCAAGCTCATTCCGCCCGAGCAGGTGGTCCACACGCCGCAGGCCGCCTTCCTGCTGGTCAATCTGCATGTCGAATACGCCAGTTATTACTTTTACTCCTATTCCGTCTCCCTGAAGCTCAAGCAGAAGATTCCGCTCGCCGATCCGCAGTCCTACACCTCGCAGACGGTGTGGACCCAGGGCAACAACGGCATCGCCGAATTCGGCCGCCTGTGCAAGATCTATGACGAGACGCTGGCGCTGGTCGATGTCTTCATCGCCGAGCATGCCGCCCAGAACGCCACGCCGCACTGACCCCTCGTCTGGAAAACGATTTTCCTGGATTCCGGCGGCCGCCGCGAAAACGACTGTTTGTCTTCCGTGGCGCTGGATTCCGCGCACTCCCTGCATGGAATGACGAGCGTTCTTCAGCAGCTTGCTGAAAAACCCGTTTTTCAGCAAGCCGCGGTGCGGTCGAGGGATCGACCGCCATTGTTCAATCGCGCCGAGCGATTGAACAATGAAGCAAGGCAAAAACCGCGCTTTTTGCTTTGCGTGGCTGAAAAAGTCCTGGACGCACTTTTTCAGCGTCCTGTTAGAAAGGCATGCCGGGGGGGCGCTGGCCGCGCAACCCCCGCAGCAGCCCCATCAATCCGCCCTTCTTCGACATGCGCTTCATCATCTTCTGCATCTGATCGAACTGCTTCAGCAGCCGGTTGACGTCCTGGACCTGCGTCCCCGAGCCGTCGGCGATGCGCTTTTTGCGCGAGGCCTTGATGACGTCCGGGAAGGCGCGCTCGTGCGGCGTCATGGAGTCGATGATGGCCGTCATTTTTCTGATCTCCTTGTCGCCCGCGCCCGCCGCAATCGCCGGCGGCAGTTCGGCGACACCGGGCAGCTTGCTCATCAGCGCGCCGATGCCGCCCAGGTTGCGCATCTGTTCGAACTGCGCGCGCAAATCGGTCAAGTCGAAGGATTTGCCCTTCTTGAGCTTGCCGGCGAGCTCCAGCGCCTTGTCGCGATCGACCTTTTTCTCCACCTCCTCGATCAGCCCCAGCACGTCGCCCATGCCCAGGATGCGCGCCGCCACCCGATCCGGATGAAACGGCTCCAGCGCCGTGGTCTTTTCGCCGACGCCGATGAACTTGATCGGCTTGCCGGTCACCCGCCGCACCGACAGCGCCACGCCGCCGCGCGCGTCGCCGTCGGCCTTGGTGACGATCACGCCGGTCAGCGGAATGGTTTGATCGAAGACGCGCGCGGTGTTGACCGCATCCTGCCCCATCATGCAGTCCACCACGAACAGCGTCTCCACGGGCTGGAGCGCCGCGTGCAGCCGCCTGATTTCTTCCATCATGTCCGCGTCGATGTGCAGGCGGCCCGCGGTGTCGACCAGCAGCACGTCCTGATAATGCGTGCGCGCGTGCTGCAGGGCATTGACCGCGATTTGCACGGCCCCCTGAGCGGCGTCGCTGGGAAAGAAATCAACGCCCACCTCGGCGGCCAGCACGCGCAATTGCTCGATGGCGGCGGGCCGGTACACGTCGGCGCTGACCACCAGCACGGACTTGCGCTCCTCCTTCAGCCGCCGCGCAAGCTTGGCCACGGTGGTGGTCTTGCCCGAGCCCTGCAGGCCTGCCATCAACACCACCGCCGGCGGCGCCGCCCTGAGATTGAGCGCGTCGCTGGCCTGGCCCATGACGGCCGTCAGTTCGTCGCGCACGATGCGGATCAGCGCCTGCCCCGGCGTCAGCGTGGCGAAGACCTCCTCGCCCAAGGCGCGGTTGCGCACGTGGTCGATGAATTCACGCACCACCGGCAGGGCCACGTCCGCCTCGAGCAGCGCCATGCGCACCTCGCGCAGGGTCTCCTCGATGTTCTCGGGCGTAAGCCGCCCCTGCCCGCGCAGGTTCTTGATGACCTGGCTCAACCGTCGCGTCAGATTGTCAAACATTGAATTCTCCAGTGCCCGCAGGCCCGAAACGGCGCAAGCCGGCGGTCAACTTCAACCCACCGGCGCATTATGCCATCATGTTGCGCGATGAGCCCCGTCTCCGCCAGTGTCGCCGCCTTGGTGCTGTACGTCATGGCCGCGCTGCGCCAGGCCCGCGCCCTGGCCACCGCCGCCCCGGCGGCCGATCGACCCGCGGCCCTGCCTTACGGCTGGGCCGGCGCCGCGCTGATCCTCCACGGCGTGGGGCTGTGGCGCGGCATGCAGACCGGCGCCGGCGTCAACCTGGGCTTTTTCAACAGCGCCTCGCTGGTCATGTGGATCATCGTATTGATCCTCCTGGCCATGTCCCGCTACCGGCCGCTGGCCGGTCTCGCACTCATGGTTTTCCCCGCCGCCGCGCTCGCCGTGGCTCTCGACGTCATCTTCACCAGCCGGCGGGTGCTGCCCGCCGATACGCCGCCCGGCGTGCAGGTGCATATCGCCCTGTCCCTGCTGGCCTACAGCGTGCTCGCCATCGCCGCCCTGGAGGCGGCGCTGCTGGCGGTCGCCGACCGGCTGTTGCGCCAGCACCGTCCGCGCCGGCTGCTGAACGTCCTGCCGCCGCTCGCGACCATGGAGTCGCTGCTGTTTCAACTGCTCTCCGGCGGCCTGTTCCTGCTCAGCCTCGGGCTGATCAGCGGCTTCATGTTCGTCGAGAACCTGATGGCCCAGCATCTGGTGCACAAGACCGTGCTGTCGCTGCTGGCCTGGTGCGTGTTCGCGCTGCTGTTGTGGGGCCGCCACCAGCGCGGCTGGCGCGGCCGCATCGCGGTCAATTACACGCTGGGCGGCTTCGCGCTGCTGGCGCTGGCCTTTTTCGGTTCCGAATTCGTGTTGCAGTTGATTCTCCACCGCGTCTGAACGTCGCCGTCTTCGTGCTTTGAGGTAACGGCTTACGCCGAAGCGAGGTCATTATGGAATACCTGCCGCTGCAATCCCTGTTGATCATGCTGGCCGCGCTGCTGTTTTTGTCCGCCTGCTTCAGCGGCTCGGAGACGGCGATGATGGCGCTCAACCGCTACCGGCTGCGCCATCTGGCGGGCCAGAAACACGGCGGCGCAATCAAGGCGCAACGGCTGCTGGAGCGTCCCGATCGCCTGATAGGCCTGCTGCTGGTCGGCAACACCTTCGCCAATTTCGCCGTTTCCCAGGTCGCGACCTTCATCGGCCTGTCGCTGTTTCACGGCACCCCGCACCAGACCGAGGGCGTGGCGGCGGTGGGTTTCGCGGTGGGCACGATATTGCTGATTGTCAGCGAGGTCATGCCGAAGACCATCGCCGCGCTCTATCCCGAGCGCGTCGCGCTGCCCGCCGCACATCTCTTGCAGCCCCTCCTCAACGTCACCTATCCGCTGATCTGGCTGTTCAACGCCATTGCCAACGCCCTGCTCAGGGTGCTCGGCGTGCGCACGGAAAAGGGCGAGGAGATGGCCTTGAGCCGCGAGGAGCTGCGCACCGTGGTCAAGGAGGCGGGGGCCCTCATTCCGCGCCAGCACCAGCGCATGCTGTTCGCCATCCTCGATCTGGAGAAAGGCAGGGTCGAGGACATCATGGTGCCGCGCAACGAGATTGCCGGCGTCGACCTCAACGCCAGCCCCGCCGATCTGGCCGACCAGCTCGCCAACAGCCGCTACGTGCGCATCCCGGTCTATCGCGGCAGCATCGATCAGATCGTCGGCATACTGCACGTGCGCCGCCTGCCGCGCCTGCTCGCCGACGATCACCGCATCACCGTCGCGGAGATCGAGGCCGCCCTGGACGAGCCCTACTACGTGCCCATGGGCACGCCGCTGCACAAGCAACTGCTGAACTTCCAGCGTCATCGCGAACGCGTGGGGCTGGTGGTCGATGAATACGGCGACCTGCAGGGACTCATCACCCTGGAGGACCTGCTGGAGGAGATCGTCGGCGAATTCACCACCGACGCCCTGAGTTTTTCCAGGGACATCTTCCCGCAGGAGGACGGCAGCTACCTGGTGGACGGCGCGACCAGCATCCGCGAGATCAACCGCGTGCTCAAATGGAAGCTGCCGACGCGCGGCGCGCGCACGTTGAACGGTCTCATTCTGGAAACGCTGGAGAGCATCCCCGAGCCCGGCACCGGCCTGCGCATCGCCGGCTACACCATCGAGATCGTGCAGACCAGCGAGCAGGCCGTGAAAACCGCCCGCCTGCGCGCCAAGCCGGCGCCCAGGGCCGCGCCCAGTTCCGCTGGCGGCGAGGAGACAGCCTAGAACCCCGGTATGCGCGTTCTGGTCATCGAAGACGATCCGCAAACCGCCGCGTATCTCCGCAAGGGTCTGAAGGAGGGCGGCTACACCGTCGATCACGCCACCGACGGCGTGGAGGGGGAGCATCTGGCGAGAAGCGAGCCCTACGCCCTGCTCATCATCGATCGCAATCTTCCCGGGCGCGACGGCCTGAGCGTCATCCGCAACCTGCGCGAGAGCGGCGTCGCCGCGCCCATCCTGGTCTTGAGCCAGTTGTCGCAGACGGATCACCGCGTCGAGGGGTTGCGCGCCGGGGCCGACGACTATCTGCCCAAGCCCTACGCCTTCGCCGAGTTGATGGCGCGCGCCGAGGCGCTGATCCGGCGCAGCACCGGCCCCGCAAAGGCCGCTTCGGTGCTGACCCTCGGCGATCTGCGCATGGATCTCATCGCCCGCGCCGTCACCCGCCAGGGCCAGCCCATCGATTTGCAGCCGCGCGAGTTCCAACTGCTGGAATACCTGCTGCGCCACGCCGGCCAGGTGGTCACGCGCACCATGTTGCTGGAGGGCGTCTGGGGCTACCACTTCGATCCGCAGACCAACGTCATCGACGTGCACATCAGCCGGTTGCGGCAGAAGATAGACACCGGTTTCGATCCCCCCCTGCTGCGCACCGTACGCGGCGCCGGGTACTGCCTGCGTGCTGAAACCTAACGTTCTGCGCACGCCGACCTTCCGGCTGACGCTGCTGTTCGCCGCGGTGTTCGGCCTCATCACCCTCGTATTGTTCGGCTTCCTCTACCGCCTCACCATCGGTTCAATCAGCCGCGAGACCGACGAGGTCATCACCGAGCAGATTCTGGGATTGAAGGACGTCTACACCCGCCTCGGCGCGCAGGGCCTGATTGACGTCATCGACGAACGCACGCAGGACCCCACCGAGCGCGACGCCCTTTATCTGCTGGTGGACTCGCGGGGCACGCCGCTGACGGGCAATCTGTCGAAATGGCCGGCGGAACGCCTGTATTCCGCGCGCTGGCTGGAATTCAGCATCGACGCCACGGAATACGGGAAGACCATCTCCCACCGGGCGCGCGCCCGCGCCGTGGCGCTCAACAACGGCCTCCACCTGCTCGTCGGGCAGGACATCGACGCCCAGGATGACTTTCGCATGCGCATGACGCAGGCGCTGGGCTGGGGCCTGGCGCTGATGCTGGGCCTGGGGTTGATCGGCGGAGTCGCGGTCAGCCGCAATTTTCTGGGCGGCATCGAGCGCATCGTCCAGGTCAGCCGGCGCATCAGCGACGGCGATCTCGGCCGCCGCGTACCGGTCAGCGGCTCGGGCGACGCGCTGGATCGGCTGGCGTCGCATTTGAACGACATGCTGGAACGCCTCGAAAACCTGATGCGGGGCATGCGCGCCATCAGCGACGGGCTGGCCCACAATCTGCGCAGTCCCGTCACGCATCTGCGCAATCAGATCGAATGGGCGCTCAAGTCCGCCGGCGACACCGAGGATTATCGCACCAGCCTGGAGCAGGCGCTGACGGAGGCCGATCGGCTGAACAGCCTGCTGGATTCGCTGCTGGACATCGCCCGTGCGGAATCCGGCGCCATCAACCTGCCTTTCGAGGACGTCGATCTTGCGACAGTGCTCGGGGAAATCATCGATTTGTACGAGCCGCTGGCCGAAACCCGCGGGCAGCGCATCGTCTTTCACGGCGACGCGGCCGTGAACATCCGCGGCAACCGCCAGCTGCTCGCGCACTGTTTCGCCAATCTCATCGACAACGCCATCAAGTACAGTCCGCCGGCCGCAACGATCGACGTGCGTCTCGGCGCGGACGGCCGGCCCGGCGTCCTGATCAGCGACAGCGGCCCCGGCATCCCGGCCGCCGAACGCGAACGGGCGTTGCAGCGCTTTACACGCCTGCCGGGCAGCGAATCGGTGCCCGGCAGCGGCCTGGGACTGAGCCTGGTGGCGGCGGTGGCGAAACTGCATCACGCCCGGCTGGAGCTGGGCGACAACGCGCCGGGATTGCGCGTGAGCCTGACTTTCCAGCCGCGATAAAAAAACGGGGCGGGATTGCGCCCGCCCCGTTTTTTTCCGCGAAGAAAACGACTACTTGCTCGTGGTGACCACCTTGACGCCCAACGCCTTGAGCGCGGCGCGCAGTTTCTTGCCACCCTCGGCGTACTTGCCGTCGCCGCACAGCTTGGCGCCCTCATCCTTGCGCTTGTTCGCGGTGGCGAGCTTGGGCGCCTTGGGATGCGAGGCGATGGCCGCATCGACCTGCTGCTGCAGGGACTGGCAGGTTTCCGCGGTTGGAACTTCCTTCGGTTTCCTGGTCGCGGCAGAGGCATCGCCCATGGCGGCCACGGAAATCATGGCTGCGACACCCAGTACGGTGATGCGGTACGCGGTGGGAATGCGAATATTCATTTTCATGCTCCTTTGAAAGTGTGTTTGGTGCGTGGTTTCAGGCCCGGTTCGCAACCAGCCCTTGGGAAGGCAAGATAACAGCGGCGGCCTTACCCGGATTTTAACGTCAGATTACCGTTTGTTAATGTTCACGTTTGGGCGAGCGCCTGCGTAAGCGTGGTCACGGCATGTATCTTCATGCCGTCGATCTTCTCCTTCGGCGCATTGGCCCTGGGCACGATGGCCTGCGTGTAGCCGTGCTTGGCCGCCTCGCGCAGGCGCTCCGGGCCGCCGGGCACGGGGCGGATCTCGCCCGCCAGTCCCACCTCGCCGAACACCACCAGTTCCTGCGGCAGCGGCCTGCCGCGCAGGCTGGAGAGCACCGCCAGCAGCACGGCGAGATCGGCGCCGGTCTCCGACACGCGCACGCCGCCGACCACGTTCACGAACACATCCTGATCATAGGTGACGATGCCGGCGTGGCGGTGGGCGATGGCGAGCAGCATCGCCAGCCGGTTGCCGTCCAGCCCCACGGTCACGCGGCGCGGGTTGGCGAGCTTCGACTCATCGACCAGCGCCTGCACCTCGACCAGGAGCGGCCGCGTGCCCTCGCGCGTCACCATCACCACGCTGCCCGGCACGTCCTTCTCGTGCCGCGACAGAAAAATCGCCGATGGGTTGGTCACCTCGCGCAGCCCCTTGTCGGTCATCGCGAACACGCCGAGCTCGTTCACCGCGCCGTAGCGGTTCTTGACCGCGCGCACGACGCGGTAACGGCTGCCGCCGTCGCCTTCGAAATAGAGCACGGTGTCGACCATGTGCTCCAGCACGCGCGGGCCGGCCAGCGCGCCCTCCTTGGTGACGTGGCCGACGAGGTACACCGAGGCGCCGCCGCTCTTGGCGAAGCGCACCAGTTGCGCGGCGGTCTCGCGCACCTGGCCGACGCTGCCCGGCGCCGAGGTGAGCAGGTCCGTGTACATGGTCTGGATGGAATCGACCACCATCAAGCGCGGCGATTCGCGCTTTGCCATCTCCAGCACGCGCTCAATGTTGGTTTCCGTGAGCAGGCGGATGGATTGGGCGTCAAGGCCGAGCCGCCGCGCGCGCATGGCGATCTGGCGCGGGGATTCCTCGCCGCTGACGTAAAGCGTGGGCAGGTCCGCCCCCACCGCGGAGAGCATCTGCAACAGAAGCGTGGACTTGCCGATGCCGGGATCGCCGCCGATCAGCACCACCGAGCCGGCCACCACCCCGCCGCCCAGCACGCGGTCGAGTTCGGCGATGTTGGTCGGCAGCCGCGGCTCGTCCCCGGCCGCCACCTCGCTCAAGACGTGGATGCCGGGCGCCTCGCCGCCGATTCCGGCAAAGCGCGGGTTTAACTTCGCGGGCTTGGCCTCCACCACCGTCTCGACGAAGGTGTTCCAGGCCCCGCAATCAGCGCACTGCCCCGCCCATTTGGGCGAGATGGCCCCGCATTCCTGGCACTGATACTGCGTCTTCGCGCGCATATTGCGTATTCTGCCAGACCCGCCCAGAATAAATCGAGCAAGTCATCCCGGATTTGCGAAAGGACGGCAACGGTGCACGACTTGATCCTGAAATCGGTCATCGAGATCACCCGCCAGCGGGACACGGATTCGCTCGAATTGAGCCTGGTGACCACGCTGGCGCAGTTCATTCCCGCGCGCGCGATCGCATTGTACAGGTACTCGGGTGAAGACCGGGCGGATGCCGTCGAAGAGGTCGTGCGCCTCTCCATCACCGCGGACGGCCTGACCGGAAAAAAATACCACTGGAGCGGGGAGAAAAGAACGGTCGCCGCGGACAGGCATCTCCAGCAGTGCCTGCAATCGGCCTCGATTGTCGTCGCCGAGGCCAACGGCGGATCGGAGCATGTGCTTTATCCCGTCGTTCTTGAACAAAAAGTGGCGGGCGCGATCCTGCTGGAGGGCCACGAGGACGAATACACGTGGCGGCCCATCATCGAGGCGCTCCTCACCATCTACAGCAACTATCTCGCCATCCTGCATGAAAGCGAGCGCGACAAGCTGACCGGCCTGCTCAACCGCCGCACCTATGATTCCAAGCTGGACAAATTGCTGAGGGCCCAGCGCGACAGGCAACAGACCAACAAATACCACGCCGCCGGGTCCGATCACCGGCTTGTCGATCCGAACTGTCACGCCTGGCTGGCCCTGATCGACATCGATCATTTCAAGCGCATCAATGACACCTACGGCCACCTGTTCGGCGACGAAGTTCTGTTGATGACGTCGCAGAAAATGCGGCGCTTCTTCCGCAAATCGGATCTGTTGTTCCGGTTCGGCGGAGAGGAATTTCTGATCATTCTGGAGCCGATACCGGCGGAAATGGCCAGGCGGACGCTGGAACGCTTTTCACAAGCCATTGCCGGCCATAATTTCCCCCAGATTGGCGGGATCACCGTCAGCATTGGTTACTCCGGTGCCTTGGAAACCGAATCTTCACATATCATCCTGGACCGTGCGGACAAGGCGCTTTATTACGCGAAGGATCACGGCAGAAATTGCGTTTTCAACTACGAGGAACTGATGGCGGAGGGAAAGCTTTCAGAACAGCCCAAGACCCAATCCGTCACCCTCTTTTGACAAGAGCACGTGCAAACCGAGGCAGACAACCCCGGCGTTCTGGTGTTTCCTCCGCTGCTCTACGGAGCGGCGCTGCTTGTGGTGATTGCGCTGCGATGGTTCTGGCCGCTGCGGATCCCCGCGCATGACGCCGTATTCTGGCTGGGCACCGCGCTTCTGGCCGCCGGAATCGGCGTTGCCGTGTGGGGAAAGAAGACCATGGATCGCGCGGGCACGAACGTGAATCCCAGGCGGCCCACCACGGCCATCGTGACGGGAGGCCCGTTTCGCTACACGAGAAATCCGCTCTATCTCGCCATCACGATGATCCTTCTCGGCATCTCCTTTGTCATCGACACGTGGTGGGGGATCATCGTCATCGTCCCGGTACTGTTGATCATGCATTTCGGCGTGGTGCGGCGCGAGGAGCGTTATCTTGAGCAGAAGTTCGGCGAGAACTATCTCCAGTACAAGCGCGCCGTCCGCCGCTACTTGTAAGAAGCTTCCAGCATTGTTTAAGCGCCAGCGAGCTTCTGATCCAGCAATAGATTCAAAGTCAGGCGCACGCCGAAGCCGTTGAAATGGGTCGGGACGTGCGCCAGTCCTTCGCGGTTGCTGGCGCACGACAGATCCAGGTGCAGCCACGGGATGCCCTCGCCGACGAAGCGCGACAGGAAGCGCGCGGCGAGGATGTGATCCACCGGCCCTTCCTCGGCGCATTGCTTGGTGTCGGCGATCTGGCTCTCCAGCATCTTGTCGTAGTCCGGCGGCAGCGGGAACGGCCAGATGCGCTCGCCGCTCTCATTTCCCGCCTTGATCAACGTGCCCCACCACTCCGGGCGGTTGGTGAAGGCGCCGCTGTAGCCCTTGCCGATGGCCTGCACGCAGGAGCCGGTCAGCGTGGCGTAGTCGATGATGAGCCGCGGCTTGGTCTGCGAACACAGCGCCAGCGTGTCGGAGAGCACCATGCGCCCCTCGGCGTCGGTGTGGATCACCTCGATGGTGGTGCCGTTGGCCGCGGTGACGACGTCGGTGGGCTTGTAGGCCCTGGGGCCGACGTGATTCATGGCCAGCGCCAGCCATGCCTCCACCGGATACGGCGCCTTCAACTGCGCCAGCGCCAGCAACGTGCCCAGCGCCACGGCGCTGCCCTGCATGTCGCCCTGCATGCCGAGCATGAACTTGGCGGGCTTCACGTTGATGCCGCCGGTGTCGAAGCAGATGCCCTTGCCGACCAGGGCAACCGGCGCCGTTTTGGTTTTGCGCGGCGGCCGGTAGCGCAGCCGGAGGATGCCGGCGTCCGGCGCCGGGCTGCCCTGCGCCACCGCCAGGAACGCGCCGGCTTTCTTTTTGCGCAATGCCTCAATACCGTAAAATTCCATGTCGAGATGATGTTCCCTGGCCAGGGCCGCGACGCGCCGGCGGTAGGTCGCCGGCGTCAATTCCGTGGGCGGGAGCGTGGCGAGATAGCGCGCCAGTGAACTGCCTTCAAGTTCAGCGTACGTGCGCCGGAAGCGATGCGCGGGCGCGCAGCCATACAGCTGCATGGCGGCGAGCCTGCGCTTCTTGTCCGGCTTGCTGCGCAGATCCGGCATGGGCGCCGCCGCCGCCAGCGCCGCCGCGATCAAAGCCTCCGCCATTTGCTCCGCCTGTTTCGCCTTGAAGCCGACGACGGCGAGGCCGATCTCCTCGGGCTGGAATTCCTTGTGCCCCGCCACCAGTTGCCGGGCCAGCGTCAGGCGCTCAAACGCCGTGGCCTTTTCGTCCAGCGCGGCGCAGGTCACATGGCTGCCGATGGCGTTGGGCAGAGTGGTGGCCCAGACGGCGTTTTTCCCGATTCCCCCGGGCCGGCGACTGCCGCGCTCATACAGCACCGGGCCTCCCGGAAACTTCGCCCACGTGCCTGCGCCCGCGCCCATGGGCGCCACGACCGCCCAGTTTGCACGGACATCCACCTCGGCGGCCGTGGGAAGGGCGGTTTTTTGCTGCAATCGGATGTCCATTCTCGTCCCTTTCTGATGGCACCAGCGCCCGCGTGCGGACGGTGGTGAGGAGTTCTATACTTGACCCAGCCGGACGGGATGATAACAAGCCAAAACGGATTGAACCATGAGCCAGTCGGCCGCCGACGACGATCCACAGGAAACACAGGAGTGGCTGGAGGCGCTTGAGGCGGTGATCGAGCGCGAGGGCGTCGAGCGCGCGCATTTCCTGCTGGAGAAGCTCATCGACAAGGCGCGCCGCTCCGGCGCCTACCTGCCCTACTCCGCCAACACCGCCTACATCAACACCATCCCGCCGCAGAAGGAGGAATACACCCCCGGCGACCCCGCCATCGAGTGGCGCATACGCTCGCTGGTGCGCTGGAATGCGCTGGCGATGGTGGTCAAGGCCAACCGCAAGTCAAGCGAGCTGGGTGGCCACATCGCCAGCTTCGCCTCCGCCGCCACGCTCTACGACGTCGGCTTCAATCATTTCTTCCACGCGCCGGGCGGCGGCCATGGCGGCGATTTGATCTTCGTGCAGGGCCACAGCGCGCCCGGCATTTACGCCCGCGCCTATTTGTACGGCCTGCTCGATGAGGAGCACCTGAACAATTTCCGCCAGGAGGTCAACGGCAGGGGGCTGTCGTCCTACCCGCATCCGTGGCTGATGCCGGACTTCTGGCAGTTCCCGACCGTGTCGATGGGGCTGGGGCCGCTCATGGCCATCTACCAGGCCCGCTTCATGCGCTACCTGGAACATCGCGGGCTGGCCGACACCGCCGGCCGCAAGGTCTGGTGCTTCTGCGGCGACGGCGAGATGGACGAGCCGGAGTCGATGGGCGCAATCGGGCTTGCCGCGCGCGAAAAGCTCGACAATCTCATCTTCGTCATCAACTGCAATCTGCAGCGGCTCGACGGTCCGGTGCGCGGCAACAGCAAGATCATCCAGGAATTCGAGGCCGCCTTCCGCGGCGCCGGCTGGAACGTCATCAAGGTCATCTGGGGCGCGTACTGGGATCCGCTGCTGGCGCGTGATCACAAGGGCCTGCTGCTGAAGCGCATGGAGGAATGCGTGGACGGCGAGTACCAGGCCTACGCCGCCAACGACGGCGCCTACGTGCGCGAGCATTTTTTCGGCAAGTACCCGGAGCTCAAGGCCCTGGTCGCCAACATGTCCGACGCCGACATCTGGCGGCTGAACCGCGGCGGGCACGACCCGCACAAGGTCTACGCCGCCTATGCGCAGGCGGTGAGGCACACCGGCCAGCCGACGGTGATCCTGGCCAAGACAATCAAGGGCTATGGCATGGGCGAGGCCGGCGAGGGGCAGAATTTCACCCACCAGCAGAAAAAGATGGGCGAGGAGGCGCTGAAGCAGTTCCGTGATCGCTTCTCCATCCCCATCTCGGACGAACAGCTCGCCGAGACGCCGTTCTACCGGCCGCCGGAGGACAGCCCGGAAACGCGCTACCTCAGGGAGCATCGCGAAGCGCTGGGCGGTTTCCTGATGAGCCGCCGCCCGCCGCCAGCGGCGCTCGCCGTGCCGCCGCTGTCCGTGTTCGAGCCCATGCTCAAGGGCACCGAGGGGCGCGCCATTTCCACCACCATGGCCTTCGTCCGCTGTCTCTCACTGCTGCTCAAGGACCCGAACATCGGCCGATTGATCGTGCCCATCGTCCCGGACGAGGCGCGCACCTTCGGCATGGACGGGCTGTTCCGGCAGCTCGGCATCTATTCCTCGGTCGGCCAGCTCTACGAGCCGGTCGATCGCGATCAGGTGATGTATTACCGCGAGGACATCAGGGGCCAGATGCTGGAGGAAGGCATCTGCGAGGCCGGCGCGTTCGCCTCCTGGATCGCCGCCGCCACGGCCTACCGCCATCACGGCGTGCAGACCATTCCGTTTTACATTTTCTACTCCATGTTCGGCTTCCAGCGCGTCGGCGACCTGGCGTGGGCGGCCGGCGACATGCGCGCGCGCGGGTTCCTGCTCGGCGGCACGGCGGGCCGCACGACGCTGGCCGGCGAGGGACTGCAACACCAGGACGGCCACAGCCACCTGCTGGCCTCCACCATCCCCGACTGCGTGGCCTACGATCCGGCCTATGCCTACGAACTGGCGGTGATCCTGCACGAGGGACTCCACCGCATGTACGTCCGGCATGAAAACATCTTCTATTACATCACCGTGATGAACGAAAACTACGCCCACGGCGCCATGAGGCCGGCGTGGGAGGACGGCATACGCCGCGGCATGTACCTGCTGCAACCGACACCGTCGGGAAAGGCGCAGGTGCAGTTGCTCGGCAGCGGCGCGATTTTGAACGAGGTGGTCGCGGCGGCGCAGTTGCTGGCGCAGGATTACGGCATTGGGGCGGATGTGTGGAGCGTCACCAGCTTCAACGAGCTGCGCCGCGAAGGTCTGGACTGCCGGCGCGCCAACATGCTGCATCCGGAAGCCAAACCGCGCGTGAGTTACGTGGAGTCGCAATTGCAGGGACGGCCGGGGCCGGTGGTCGCCGCCACCGATTACATGAAGGCCTATGCGGATCAAATCCGCGAATTCGTCCCCGCGCGCTACCGCGTGCTCGGCACCGACGGCTTCGGCCGCAGCGACACGCGCGAGCAGCTGCGCAAATTCTTCGAGGTCAACCGTCATTACGTCGCCGTGGCCGCCCTCTCCGCCCTGGCCGAGGAAGGCACGGTGCCGCGCGCGAAGGTGGGCGAGGCCATCCGGCGTTACGGCATCGACCCCGACAAGCCCAACCCCGCCACCGTTTGATTCTCCCCATGGCCGACGAACTTTTCCTGCTGCCCGACATCGGCAACTTCGAGAACGTCAGCATCATCGAGGTGCATGTGAAGCCCGGCGACACGCTCAAGACCGAGGCGCCGCTGCTGACGCTGGAGAGCGACAAGGCCACCATGGACATTCCCGCGCCTTATGACTGCCGCGTGAAGGAGTTGAAGATCGCCGTCGGCGACAAAGTCTCGCAGGGGGCGCCGCTGGCGGTGCTCGAACGCCTCGGCGCCGCATCCTCCAGGCCCGTTGCCGCCGCGGCCACTCCGCCTCCGGCAACAAAGCCCGCGGCCGTACCTCCGCCGGCGCCCGCTGCGCCTGCGCCGCCGCCGGCCACGCTGCCGCGCGGCGCGCAGACGGTGGATACTAACTCCGCGCGCGCCCACGCCAGCCCCTCGGTGCGGCGCTTCGCGCGCGAACTGGGCGTGGATCTCGGGCTGGTGTACGGGCGCGGTCCCAAGGGCCGCATCCTGAAGGACGACGTCAAGGCCTTCACCAAGGCCATGCTGAGCGGTGGAAAATTGCGCGGCGGCGGTTTCGATCTGCCCGCCCAGCCGCCGATCGATTTCTCCAAATTCGGCCCCGTGGAGAGCAAACCGCTGCCGCGGCTCAAGCGGCTCTCGGGCCAGGCCCTGCACCGCAGCTGGATCACCGTGCCGCACGTGACGCAATTCGACGAGGCCGACATCACGGACCTTGAGGAATTCCGCCATTCGAAACTGAAGGAGGCGGAGTGCAAGGGCGTCAAGCTGACGCTGGTGAGCTTTCTGCTGAAGGCGGTGGTCGCGGCGCTGGAGAAATATCCCGTCTTCTGCGCCTCGCTGTCGCCCGATGGCGAAGCGCTGATCCATAAAAAATATTTTCACATCGGCGTGGCGGTGAACACCGATCAGGGACTGGTGGTGCCGGTGATCCGCGACGTGGATCAAAAGGGGCTGTTCGAGATCGCGCGCGAGATCCAGGCGGCGAGCGACAAGGTCCGTTCCGGAAAATTCGCGCCCGCCGACATCCAGGGCGGCTGCTTCACCGTCTCCAGCCTGGGCGGCGTGGGCGGCGGCTATTTCACGCCGATCATCAACCAGCCGGAAGTGGCCATCCTCGGCGTGTCGCGCGCCGTCAAACGCCCGGTGTTCCGCGACGACGCCTTCGTGCCGCGGCTGGTGCTGCCGTTCGCGCTGTCCTACGACCACCGCGTCATCGACGGCGTGGCCGGCGCGCAGTTTACCCAGTATTTGAGCACCGTGCTCTCCGACATCCGTCAAATCCTGCTGTAACAGGTTGATGCAAAACTACTGCGAGGGCCATCTGCGTTGTTGCTGCTCGCTCAAAAGTTCGCCGTACTGCCTTTGTACTGTCTCACTTTTTCGCTCGCGGCGCCTAGCATCTGGCCCCTCTCGTAACGTTTTACATCAACCTGGTAATTTGATTTATTACACACTGTGAGCGGGGCCGTTGCGCTGAGTTACACAGAATTGGGGCGGGGCGAACCGCTGGTGATCCTGCACGGGCTGTTCGGCGCGCGGCGCAACTGGCAGACGATCGCCCGCAAGCTCTCGGAATCGCATCGCGTCATCAGCGTGGACTTGCGCAATCATGGCGAGTCGCCGCACACGGCGGCCATCAATTATCCGGCAATGGCGGCGGATATCGAACATTTGCTGGACAATCTCAACCTGCCAGCGGCGGTGTTGCTCGGCCACAGCATGGGCGGCAAAGCGGCGATGTATTTCGGCTTGCAATTTCCGCAGCGCCTGCGCGCGCTCATCATCGTCGACATTGCGCCGGTGACCTATCCGTTCCGCTACAACCGCCTCGTTGCGGCCCTGCGTGAAGTAATCGCGCTCAATCCCGCCAGCCGCGCCGAGGCCGACGCCCGGTTGACAGCGCACGGCGTCGAATCGCCGCTGCGCGCCTTCCTGTTGCAGAACTTCATCCTCCGGGACGGCCGTTATCAATGGCGATTCAATCTCGACGCCATCGAACGCGACATGCAACACATCATGGCCTTCCCCGTCCCGGCCCGGACGCGAATGGGACATCCGCCAGCCCTGTTCATCTGCGGCGAGCATTCCGAGTTCGTCACCCCCGCCTACCACGCTGACATCCGGCGGCTGTTTCCCAATGCCGGGATTGTCACGCTGCCGCAAAGCAGCCATTGGCTGCACGTGGAGCAACCGGAGCGCTTCCTCGCCATTGTGACCGATTTTTTACGATCCCTGCCGTAGGCTGGACGCCATCGCGCCGCCCGGGCACAATGCGCCCCCATTCGGAATCCCTTTTTCGCGGAGCTCTCATGGCAACACGGAAGATCAAGAAGGTCGTCCTCGCCTACTCGGGCGGCCTTGATACGTCGGTCATCCTGAAATGGCTGCAGGAGAATTACGGCTGCGAAGTCATCACCTTCACCGCCGATATCGGCCAGGGCGAGGAGCTGGAGCCGGCGCGGGCCAAGGCGCGCAAATTCGGCGTCAAGAAAATCTACATTGACGACCTCAAGGAGGAGTTCGTCCGCGACTTCGTGTTCCCGATGTTTCGCGCCAACGCCATCTACGAAGGCGAGTACCTGCTCGGCACCTCCATCGCCCGGCCGCTCATCGCCAAGCGGCTGATCGAGATCGCCAGCGAGACCGGCGCGGACGCCATCGCTCATGGCGCCACCGGCAAGGGTAACGATCAAGTGCGCTTCGAGCTCGGCGCCTACGCGCTCAAGCCCGGCATCAAGGTCATCGCGCCGTGGCGCGAATGGGATCTCACCTCGCGCGAGAAACTGCTGGCCTACGCCGAGAAGCACGGCATTCCGGTGGAGATGAAGCGCGGCAAAAAATCGCCCTACTCCATGGACGCCAACCTGCTGCACATCTCCTACGAAGGCGGACCGCTCGAGGACCCCTGGCAGGAGGCGGAGGAATCCATGTGGCGCTGGACCGTCGCGCCGGAACAGGCGCCCGACAAGCCGACGTACATTGAACTTGGGTTTGAGCAGGGTGACGCCACGACCTTGAACGGCCGCAAGCTCTCGCCCGCCAACCTGCTGGCGCAGCTCAACAAGCTGGGCGGCGCCAACGGCATCGGCCGGCTGGACTTGGTTGAGAACCGTTACGTGGGCATGAAGTCGCGCGGCTGCTACGAGACGCCGGGCGGCACGATCCTGCTCAAGGCCCATCGCGCTGTTGAATCGTTGACGCTGGATCGCGAAGTTGCGCATTTGAAGGATGAAATCATGCCGCGCTACGCCGCGCTCATCTACAACGGCTACTGGTTCAGCCCGGAGCGGCGCATGCTGCAACAAATGATCGACCACTCACAGCGCCACGTGAACGGCGTGGTGCGCCTCAAACTGTACAAGGGCGCGGTCACGGTCGCCGGGCGCAAATCGCCGGACAGCCTGTTCGATGCCACCATCGCCACCTTCGAGGATGATGCCGGCGCCTACAACCAGAAGGACGCCGAGGGCTTCATCAAGCTGAACGCCCTGCGGATGCGCATCGCCGCCAAGCGCAGGAAATAGTCTGCCTGCGGCTATTTTATCCGTCATGCCACATTTTTTATCTGGCAAACCGATGTCATCTAAATTACGTTATAGCGCATGAGAACTTGCACGGAACTGAAAATCTCGCTGTTACAGTCGCTGCGACAGTGCACAAATTGACCTGTGGATGAGCACGCGATTTCTCTGGACAGGGCGAAGGAACTACTCGCCGGCGATTTGGGCAATGTGTACCGCCAAATCCTCGCCGACTGCTGTGTCCCGATCTATTGGTTCAATCTTGGCACAAGAGATCTTTCGATCTTACACAACGGGACGCTCACCATTGTCCAGACGCCAAAGATCATTCTCGGCGTCACCGCAGCACATGTCTTCAAGAAATATGAGTCTGACCGAAAGAATGGATCAGTCCGGCTCCAATTGATGAATGAGGTCGTTGATGACTTGGACGAGTGCCTGATCGACGTTTCAGACGAATTGGACTTGGCAACGTTTGCACTAGACGAGGCTCTCGTAAAGCGATTGCAGCGAACGCCTCTCGGCGTTTGGCCGCCGCGACCTCCCCAAGAGGGAAGGGGAATCATGGTCTCTGGGTTTCCCGCGGTCGAGAGAACCGAATCAGAGGACTTCAAGGTCAATTTCGGCTTGTTCACAGTGCTCGGCGTGGCAAGAACCGTTACTGAGAAACAGATCACGTGGCTGTTGGAGCGAGAATTCCAGTTGGCAAATGCCCGGATTCCGCTACCCCCCTCTGAGTACGAACTCGGAGGCGTTAGTGGCGGGCCGCTCATCAGTTGGTTTGAAAGCCCGCATTTTGTGAGCCACCATTGCTTATCCGGAGTCGTCATCGAACACCCAGACTACAAGAACAATAGGGATATGCCACCTATCGAGCGTCTTATCGCGATTCGCGCGGACTCAATCGCCGAAAGCGGAAAGATTGTGTAATGCACTATAACTACGCAGCTCACTCGGACGCGCGCGCAAGCACCGTGCTAAATGGATCGTCACCGGTTGCGCGTGCCGGTGGCTGCGAACGTTAGGTTTGTTTAGATAATCCTTACTTAAGGAAATAATCTCATGAAAAATGAACTAATATTTTTCAGATTATTAATCCTCATTGTATTTGGCTCTTCCATAGGTTTTGGCTCAGCCTGGGCATATAAAACAAAAAAAGCCAATGATTGGCAGTCATTAGTCTCATTTAGTTCTGAGCAAATGAATCAATCTACTACTAAATGTGTAGAAGATGGTCGCAGAGCGGAGTCTTGCGAATTATATACAATATGGGAAAAATCTTTTAATGACGCAGTAGTGCGGCGCAATCAATCGAAAAACTTAGCAAAACTATTTGCACTTTTAGCTTACGGACTACCCGCTTTAGCTATTATTTTGTTCTACTCACTTAGGTGGGCATTCACTGGCAGAATAAGACCCATAATTGTGCGAAACACGGAACTCATTACCAAGAACAGAATGGATTGATAAAAGAAAATAAAGGGGACGCTATGAGGTATACCCGATTTCACGGACACCCAGATAGGCACATAATGCCGGAGGGGGTGTGCGATGAAAAAGCGTCAATCGTTCACGCGTGAGTTCAAGCTCGAAGCGGTGCGTCTACTTAAAACGTCCG